>Ga0194053_10000116_pt1 | contig 59618 bp, 53 predicted proteins | sample SepL228m_MetaG_FD_161684 | JGI IMG/M metagenome (GOLD analysis project Ga0194053, IMG submission 161684) | Anoxic zone freshwater microbial communities from boreal shield lake in IISD Experimental Lakes Area, Ontario, Canada - Sep2016-L227-8m | ecosystem: Environmental > Aquatic > Freshwater >...
TCAATAAGGATTTTGTTTCTATTACTGCTTCGGTATTGTAGTTTTTTTCAGAGCGCTCCCGGCGTTCGGCGTAGTTTTCCATTTCCGAGAGAGTATTCTTTACCGCTCTATTATGCGCATCAATTATCCTCTCATCTTCGCCTATTGTTGCCATGATCGAGACTGACTTAGGTGCAGAACATTGAAAATCGTAAATCCTTATGTCGGTTTCTCTCTGAGTTAGTTTCTGATTGGTGGAAGGGTTGATGTTGTTAAACAGCTTCATATACTCAATTGCTTCTCTAGTTATTTGCACTGAGTCTATACCAAGATGATCAATTAATTTTCCCTGCCACTGTCCAACGACTTTTTCTTTCTCGCAAAAGTAATCCTGAGATTGAGATACTTCCAAGGCATAGTTCAGAGCCTGCCTGGTTCCATTGTTTTGTATCTTATGGAGAGTAAACATCTATCACCTCAATTTTAGCTCTTAGAATAGACAAAAAGACCTAGAAGAAAGCCAAGCATGGCACCGAGGGATATAAATATCGATAAGTATATTATGCTTATTAGTCCCCAGCTAGTCTGGGCGTAAATGCTCATCGGATATCCGCATATCATGCCAATAGTTATACCCGTAAATAGGAAAGCTAAAGAATAGTATTTATTACTCTCTTTATCCTTTTTTGAATAATCCACCAAGTACTCTTTGATGTGATAGACTTTCTCTACAAAGTTATCGATATTTGCATCAAACCTGATGAAATACCCTTGGAGCATTTCAACGGATTTTAAAGAAACCATGGACTGTTCTTTGCTATAGGTTTCAAGATTTTTCAGAACCTCTGAATATAATTTGGTTATCGTATGTAGTTTTTCAAACTTCTCTTCATAAACTTCATTCAGGGTGTTCTCTGACTTTATTACCCCTTTCCTGGTAAGTTCCGATACTACTATATTTTCCGTTTCTTCATCCCAGGAATTAACGCTCTGGGCTATTTTGTTTATCTTGTCGTTATCCATATTTCTCCTTATAGAATTCCTAAAATATCTTGTTCCTTATCTTGGCTGATTGGTGTTGTTGTTACTTTCTTGATTAAGTCTCTATTTTTGATTTCCAGAATCTCTTCCAGAGAAGGTTTTATTCCTCTTTGATTGCGGACTTTTAAGAACTGGAAAATGCTTTTTGGAGATACCCTGATGGCGTATTCTTTTTCTAAATATTCGGAAATTCCTTTGTATGTTCCTCCGTCATTTTTCAGAACATATATCAAAGAGAAAAATGGGATCAGTTTAGAATTAAACCGTTTATCTTTCATGGAATTGATTTCCTCCTCATTACCGTTTTATTCCCATGCTATTACCTCATTATTACCTCAAATATCGGGACTATTAGCAATTTGATATGAGTTTGAACCTAAAAGCTGTTAGGGGTCTTGCGTCTCTGAATAATTTTATAAATTATGAAGCCTTTATTAATTCGCATTTATGCGAATGTTTTTAGTAGCCTTTCCATCTTAGGAAATACTCTAAAGTAGAGTTGAGTTTTAAGGGAATCAGGGAAATAGATTTATAGTCGTGCTTCCTAAGAATTTCTTTGTCTTCATCAGTATTTTCGGGATGCTCTATAAATTTCTGATAGTCTTTTATAAAATCGCAATTATTTGCAATATAGTTGCTTCTTCTTCTCTCAAGAACTTCATAAGGTTCTCTCTTTTTTCTTTCATATCGATCGAAGAAATCCTTTGCTTCTGATTTAAATTTTTCGGTTATCCAGCCACCTTTGAAAAAACCGTTGGCATTCTCAATTTCTTTTTTTAAATGATTATCCCAATAAACCAGACAAACATTCAAGTTCCCTATGTTGCTGATAAGCGTTCTCAAATTTCCACTCCAGCCACTATTAGTTAATTCTTGCTGTAACCGATAGAACTCAGGATTATCAGCAATAATCAGGGTTTGATTTCTAGATAGTGTCATGTCTGTTTGGTTTATTTCTTTATCTCTATCTTTATCTTTGGTGGAATTTGTCCGGACAATGTCCGGGACATTGTCCCATTTATCGCAAGTGAGTAATTTTCTTTCTATTTCTATCTTTGCCCGATATGTAGCTTTTCTTTCAGCTTCAGTGCTGCTATGCCCTATAAGCAACTCAATATCGATCATATACATTTTTCCTGATTCAAATACCTCAAGAGCCTGTACTGATTTAAAGTAATTAACAGCTTCTTTAATCACTTCTTCCCGATGACCTGTAACTATTGATAGACTCTTTACATTGTAGGGAATTCCGTCTTTAAACATTAGTTCTCCCCTGCGTGACAAGGATAGAAGGCAGAGCTTGAGGAAAATAATCTCATATTCGTAACCGTGATTATTGCTCTCCAGGAGTTTCATCTCAGGGGAATTAAAGAAATCTTCTTTCAACTTGAGATAGTAGAATTTTCTGGTATCGCTCATTCTCCAACTCCGAAATTTATTTTGCTATACTTCTTCTTGACTCAATAAAGTTCCTTAAGTCAGAATCTAAAACCCCAATGGCTTTCTTCCCGATTTGGACAATAGGAAGTTGCGCACGAACAAGAATTTTATTATTTACCTTTTTCGGTCTGATAAGCCGATCTACTTCACGAAGAGAAATTCCAAGGATTTTTGGGATTTCGACTCTTCTTATAATCCTTGGAAAAGCTGGTTCTTTAATGGGGTTGAGTTTCTGTTGAATAGCATCTTGAAGTTCTTCTTCGGATATATTCACATCCGCCTGGAGAACCATTCTTGCGAGTTTGAGATTTTCTGTCTTGATGTTCATTTACTGCCTCTCTTTTTAAAGATTTGTTGTTTTGGCGACTTTTGCGGGTCGTTGGCAGTAAAAATAGGAATAGAGGCATCATGTTAGTATGTTTTGCCTCATCTTCGATAAACTTCGGAATTATTCCGATATGTTGATCAAAGAATTTGAGTGTAAGAAATCAATACTTCAGTTATCTTCGGTAATTTTAGAGAAGTGCAGATGTCAGGCGCCTTCAGCAAAATTAATATTTTTTTGAAAATTATAGTAATTTCCCAAGCTTCTTTTCGTTTTTACTAAATCAAGCGCGGGAGATAAAAGCCCTAATTCTATCATTTTCTTGATGGCATAAATCTGTGCAGAATTAGCGCTGTATGTTGCATTGCTGGTTTTCCCATCCTTATGAATCACATTACTGGAGACAAGTTCTTTGATATTTATCTTTAGTCCAGGAAGGACAATGTCAAAATAAGCTATAAGCTGCTCTCTAGTCCAACTGCATTCGTGTTTCAAATTGAACTTTGCTTTGTATAATGCCTCAATTTGCGATCTAGTGTAGGGAATGCCCATATAATCCTGGATGATGTCAATGCCCATTAGAATCTGTTTAGTATTTTCTTTAAATGTCCCAGAAAACCTTATCGATTCCTCTTTAAAAGATAATATTTGTTCAGCAAGGAAAATTGTTTGTTTATCGTTTTCAGAAATCAGAATTCTAATATTTTCTACTTTTCTGTTGGTATCTGTGGTTATTTCTTCTATATCGGAAAGCTTAGATTCTATTGTCCCATGTTGAGAGGTGGTGCTGACTATTAGCTCTTTGGTTAAGTCAATTCCTTTTTGATGATGATCTTTTATTTTTAGGAAGAGAAATCTTATTAGGTAAACAAGTGTCACCATAAAGAGCAATAGGCTGCCAATAATAGAAATAGAAAGATCGTCAATTCTGACGGACTGGTGTTCCAAAAGCTTGGCTACAGATACTGCAAGTGTTATTGCTGATAATAAAAATAAGATAATGTGTGAGGCTAATAGGTATATCCACTCTCTGTCCGAAAGCATAGTTTTCATATGAATACTCCTCCTATATCCCTTTTCTTGTATTATTATTTAGTTTACACTCATATTGACTGTTTACAATATGTATACAATGTTATGAATTAAAGACACAAAATGCCATATAATGACAAGTGTATTAAAAATAATAAAAAGAAGCTATTTTGAGGCTAAATTAGGGTGAATAAATGGTCGGGATGGAGAGATTCGAACTCTCGACCTTTTGACCCCCAGTCAAACGCGCTAACCAGGCTGCGCTACATCCCGATAATTGATGCTGAGTAACTTATGCTAATATTTTATTTATTTATTAAATATTATTACCTGTCTGAATACCTAGATTCAAAAAATCCCAGGAATTCCAAAAGCTACTACTATTAAATATATTCAAAGAACAGAACTAACATAAAACCCATCTCCTGATATTTCAATAAGGCTCATAGGCTACTTTACAACAGAAAATAAAAACCTAATCTAAAGACCTAATACGAGAAGCTAATTTATTCAATAAAAATGCACGCGCTAATGTGTTTGTTAATCCAACCTCCTCAACCTACCCAAACCCTACTTTGGAACTAATTATAGTTTGGGACACCAGGAAAAACTAACCTCATAGGAGCCACTCTGTTACATTTTTTCTTCCCTTTCCATGTTCAGGATATGGGGGAAGAAAAACATCGCTCTAATTGCACGGAATTAACTATTCTCTCTTTTTTAAGATTTTAAGCGATGTTTCCGCTCAAACACTTTAGCCTCATATTTAGCAGTACATCTATCTTGCTATACTAAAAATGAGGTGTTTTGAACTCTATATTCAGTCGATATTTGCCCCAAAGTCTTTTGTTCTTTAAGAGCCTCTATCGCCACCTGTGCCTTGAATTCCTTGCTAAACCTTCTTCTTGTCTTTCCCATTGTGTAATCCTCATTTTTGATTTTTAACTTATTTCGGATCACACCTTATTCAATATATATTTTTGTCCTGTTTTCGGGGTCCACCATACTTTTATAGATACCATACCTATTGTAAAATCTAAAATGATTGGGTATGATAATAGTCACATCGGACAATCAGCATAATTTACGACAGTTGTCAGATGATATACTGGCTAATACAGCTTAGGCCAGTTATTTTTATTTAAAGTGTAGTATAAATATCTTATCTCAGGCGAAGCCGGATTTAATTCAAAGGCCTTATTTATGAGTCTTACTGCATCACTATTATTAGCGTTTTCCGCTTCAAAATAAAGAGAATCAGCTGCTATAATGTCTTTTGGGTATATAGCCTTAAAAATAACAAATCTATTCTGGCTTGAACTTTCCTGACCATCAAGCTGGTAAAAGTAAGTTAGAGTTTCTGGTCTATTGGAGAAAAGATAAACCGGAGCTGTTTTCTTTATAATCTCTGCATTAGCTATATATCTTGTACTCCATGGATGCAGAAATTTTTCCTTTATTTCTCCATTCATCATTCCTTTGTCAAATATGAAGTATTCTACTGTATATCTCTTACAAAACTCCATGAATCCGTATTCAGTGCCATGATACATAAGATTCAAATATTCTTCCACAGCATCTCTAGCGCCTTTCATCTCAAATTTGGGCTGAAGGACTATTCTTGCTCCACAATAAGCTTTCAACATCGGCGACAAGGTAAAATCCGAAAGAATAATCTTATTTTTAACTGAAAAAGAGTTTAGTTCTCTAATCAGGGCAAGCTGAGATTTGCAGTCATCATTATATACCCTTTCCATATTCATAAAATAGAAAAAATCAGATGTAGTCAGTCCTAATAGAATAAGTAATAGAATCCATCTAATAAAACTTTTGCCAAATGCCCTGCAAAATACTTCTGCAAAAACAATTATTGATATACAAATAAAAGGAATCGCCAAAGCATGAAATCTAACCATAAAAGTAAAAAGCATAAAAAAGAATACAGCGAAAACTATAGGCATTAGCAATGAAGAATTGAGGCGATTTCTTACCTTTCGGAAAGTCAACACGATCAGAGCTAGGATAGCAAAAACTACCATTCCAAAATGAAAAAGGTTCCAATATATAGATTTTGTCGCTGAATGCAGAGCCGGAGTCCATAGGATTCTAGAATCAAAATCCAATAGTGACGGGTCAATGGGCTGAACATTGGCAAATTTAATTTTAGCCAGAAGCAGAGTATAAAAATGAGAATAGTTTCCACTAAAGCCCAAATTCTTAATAACCATAAACCATAAGAGCAATAAAACGACAAGCGCCGCAAAAGATAAGGCTATTCTGGCAAAAGGTCTCTTGTTTCTAAACCCTAGCGCAATCAATAGTGAAGGAATTACTACAACCACTAATGGAGAATAAATTAAGTTGTGTGAGAACAAATATGGATTAAATAATCCGCAAATAATGCATGCTATAAAAACAACTACCCATGCCCTAAACTTTAGGGCACTGCTACGCTTGCTGAAAATTGCAATAATAAGCTCATATATCCCCCATAATGAAAAACAAAGCTGAGTCATATCCCACGAGACAAGCGCTAATGCCACTCCTAAAAAAAGCAAAAGGAGTTTAACTTTTTTGGGATTTCTAAGCACATACCAATAGTAAGATACAAAAGTAAAGAGAATTAATGCAATGGCAAAATTTTCTCTTATAATGTCCTGCCCTGTAGCTCTGGCAATTGCCGCAGGAGCTACGGCAAAAAGTAATCCTCCAAAAATAGAAAAAAGTAGCGAGGAATTAAGGAGAAGAAGCCAAATAAAAATCAAACCTGCTGACAGACTTATCCATAACCTTAACTGAACTCTAATCCAGCTAACAAAGTCAGTATTTATGTCGTAGTCTGAATTATTGGCGCAGAAACTGCCTTCAGTATTTTTTTTAAAAGAAGAAAAAAACTCTTTTACTCTATATCCATAGCCAAGAAAATATTCCAAGCTTATAGACATCTGAGAATCAGTGGAAACTTCTTTTTGCCCAACCAAAGACTTATCATATTTAGCCAATCTTCCATCTTTGGCAATATCCCAGCTGTATGAGTACATCATTGCGCACTCCAGGGTAAAAGGCATAAATTCCTGGTATTTCAAAGATTCTCTTGCGCAGTCATAACTTCTTGTTAAAAAAGCAACTAAATATATAGCAAAAAACATTGCTAAAATAAAAATCTTCCGCAGGAATTTATTGTCGGGCAACAGGCAAAAATCCAACATGATTAGTCTATTTCTTTTCTCATTCGTGATGGTAGGATACCAAGCTCTTCGCGATATTTAGCGACAGTTCTTCTTGCTACAGGAATTCCTTCTTCATTAAGTATTTTAGCAATATCATCGTCGGAACATGGAGAATTTTTATTTTCTTCATCTATGATATTTCTGATCTTTTCCATGACTCCACGACTTGATATCATATCTCCATCTGAAGACTGAAACCCTGCAGAAAAGAAATATTTCAAAGCTATTACACCTTGCGGAGTTTTTGCAAACTTATTGGCGACTGCACGACTAACAGTAGTTTCGTGCATACCTATTTTATCAGCAACTTGTTTCATAGTTAGAGGCTTAAGGCAAATACTGCCTTTCTCTAGAAACCCATGCTGCACATCAACTATTACTTCGGCTATCTTTCTGATTGTATCTCGCCTTTGTTCTATGCTCTTAATGATGTTATTGGCCGATTGGATTTTTTGTTTAATATATTCTTTGGCTTCGATTGAATAGTCGGGCGAATAAAGCATCTCGATGTATCTGTCGGCAATTTTGAGCCTGGGTTGGTACTGTTTCTCGAAAACTACTACGAAATTATCGTCTTCTTTCTCTATTCTGAGTTCAGGGACAACAAAGATTGATTCATCAACATTACTCAACTGAGAATAGGGATATGGATTAAGTTTTTTTATTTCAGATATACATTGTTTAACTTTTTCTATTGGCTCGCTAATTTTCTTTGCTATCTGAATAAGTTGATTTGATGCAATCTCTTCAAAAAAGTCCATTATAAGTTTTTCATAAATATCTTGTTTAATACCTTTTCTTCTCAATTGAAGAAGCAAACTTTCTTTTACATCTTTAGCCCCAATTCCAGGCGGCTCAAGCCCTTTTACTATATCGAGAGCTTTATGCATTTCCTCTATCCCAACTCCGGCAATTATAGCCAAATCACCAAGTGCACATTTGAAGAAACCTTGTTCATCCAAACTACCGATAATTAACTTGCAAAGCTCATTTAATTTATTATTTAAAGACAAAAAGTTGAGCTGAGAAGCTAAGTCTTCTTCAATGGTTTCACAATTGAGGAGAGAACTAAAAAAGTAGTCTCTTTTTTCTTCATCGCTGGAATAGGTAAAATTCTGATTTCTTGCTATCATGGATTCATTATTATCTAAATTAAAATCCACAGCTCCTAAATTATCATCGCTCAAATCTTCGGCTTCTATTCGACCCGACTCAAAAAGAGACTTATCATTGTTAACTTCTCGCTGGTCAATATTGTCAGACTCATCAATATCATCTCCATTTACTGGAAACTCATCGCTATCCATTAATGAAGGCTCTTCCTGCTCCAATACCGGGTTAGTTTCTAGCTCGTGGTTAACTTTTGTTTGAAGCTCAAGAACAGGTGCCATTAGAATGTCCAATGACTGTATCTGAGTAGCGCTTAGAGTTTGCTCTTGTCTTAAAGATAGATTTTGTGTGAGCCTGAAGTCTTGCATTGTTTGTATCAGAAATTTACAGTTTCGTATCTATTCTAATATATCCTTGAAAGGAAAAATTAAACACCCTGATTATTGATAAGAAAATGCATTAGGCTAAAATCAAAGAATCAAAACCTATCTAAAAAACTATAAGAGGTGCAATAAATGAAATTAAATTACAAAATATTAGCATTTATACTGATAACTTTTATCGTTATTTCTACCCAGAAAATCCAAGCAAATGATTCTATTAACCAAAATAATTGGACTATATTCCAGTTAGGCATATACCCATCATTCCCATTGTCCGAGGATATCAACAATGTTTCTGGACTCAAGTTCGGGCTTCCAGTCTCATCAGGTCCAACAACAGTTGATGGAGTTGAACTATCAGTATTTGGAAGTGCGACCGACTATGTTAACGGAGTTCAGATTGCGCCTCTTGCCAATCTTACCAATAATATAGATGGCGTGCAAATAAGTTTGATAAACTGCATAAGAGAGAATTCAGCCAGCCTGAATATAGGTCTAATAAATGTCGCCTACTTCAATACTTCAGGGCTACAAATAGGCGGATTTAATATGACAGGCAAGGAAACCACTGGCATACAGTTGGCATGCTATAATTTCTCAGAAACTCAAAGTGATGGAGCTCAATTGGGTATTTTGAACATTGCAAACAAGAAAGGTCTTCAGTTTGGCTTGATAAATATTATTAAAGATAGTTATATCCCTTGTCTGCCTCTCTTCAACAATTATTAGGCTATCGCTTGCGCAATCTGTCTCTGAGAACCATATAAATACCCAAGACTATTGCAAAGATTTCAGCTCCGATAAAAACTGAATTTTCCTTGGTTATTTCAGCGCTTTCAGAAATGTTGACTAAGACAAAGTTTGTAAAACCAAATACAAAATAGTTAAAAATCAAAAAGATAATGGCCGAAACTATAACACAGTAAATTATTTTTAGGAAAAAGCCTGAAAAGAACTTACTCACTTTCATTGAGGGAGATTCAGTTCCTGAAGATGATATTCTTTTTCTTTTAAACATAATCTTAGTTTCTCTTATTTAATATTTTCTCTTAAGCAAAAGGTGAAATTTCTTTCATCGCCTTCGGAATATAATTAATAATATCATCCGCTGTTGTTCCCCTTACGCCATAATCTATTTCAGCTAATTCCCCTGCGCAACCATGTAAATACACAGCAAATACCGATGGTTCAAATACATCATTAATAGAATTAGAAATAAGCGCTCCAATTATGCCGCTTAGCACATCACCGCTTCCAGCCGTAGCAAGGGCGGCCGACCCTGAGCCATTAGCATAAGATGTTTTACCATATGAAGAAGTAATGGTTTTATTCCCTTTGCAAACTAGTGTTCCTCCCAAAACTTCGGCAAGTTCTTTGGCAAAAGTAATCCTATCATCTCCTACATCAACCCCAAAAGCCTTAGCTAGACGCAATGCCTCGCCATGATGTGGCGTGAAAACAAAGTTATCGTATTTCTTTAGTATATTTGGATTCAGAGCAATCAAATTCAGTGCATCAGCATCAAAAACTACTCTTTTGCCTGATTCAATAACAGTTTTTAGTATTTCTATATTGGCCGTATCTGAGGCCATTCCTGGCCCAATTACTATGGAACTGTGTTGTTCTATTAGTGAGATTATTTCAGGCATAGACGAACTGCAGAAAATACCTTTATTAGCGTCTTCGACTCTCCTTATTATCAATGAATTGCAATTGCAGTTTACTTTGACTGTCTTAGGAATTGCAACAGTAACCAACCCTGCGCCCGAACGCAAAGCTGCCAATCCTGATAAAAACGGGGCGCCGGTATAATATTTGCTTCCGCCGATGATAAGAACACTGCCTTTTAATTTTTTATGAATATTACATGGAATTCTTCGCAAGAATTTACTGGCTAAATCTTTTGAATATAAATTCAAGTCTGACTCAATTTTATCAATAAATTCGCTTGAAATACCTATATCCACGACTTTGATTTTGCCTGTATTATCAACCCCATTTTTAATAAAAAAACCTCTCTTGGGAAGAGCTATTGTTATGGTCAAATCTGCTTTAATACCAGTGCCAATCCCATTCGTTGCATTTAGGCCTGATGGAACATCAATTGCGATAACGACTTTATTTTGTCTGTTTACTACTTCAATCCAATTCTTATACAGGCCTTTAAGTTCTTCTCCCTCAAACCCTGTCCCAAGAAGTCCATCTATTATCACATCGCCTTCAAAAAAATCTGAATTATTTAAAGTTTCTTTTACTGCAAAGTTAACACTACTATTCATCCTTTGAGCGTAGTATTTCGTATCGCCGGAAAGTTTATCTATCCCGCAGATAGCAAAAACTATTATATTAAGATTAAACTTCTCATAAAAATAGTTTGCCGATACATAAGCGTCTCCGGCATTATTTCCCTTTCCTGCAAGTACGACAACCCTTTTAAAATGCTTGGAGCAAAAAGTATTGATAAACAACATTGCCGCCTCTGCAAACCCAACTCCTGCTCGCAGCATCAGTTCTTTTCCGTCAACTTGTCTTGATTTTATTGTAAGCTCATCAAGTTCTCTCATCTGGGCTGAACTTACTACTTTCATAATGTGCTCCACTTAAGTAAACATAAAAAAAAGCTACTACAATCATGCGACTATAGTAGCTTACTATTTAGCCTATTCTTACTGTTATTCTTCAGGAATATTAACTACTGTTCCTGATTTAGGTTGAGTATCGCCTGCTATAGAAGGATTAACTTTTTTGAGATCTTCTATGCTTACTCCGTACATGTCGGAAATGGTCTGCCATGTATCACCGTCTTTAACTGTGTGCGGCAGATAATTTGAAGTCGGAGCAGGAGCAGCAGCGGCTGTAGAAGCAACAGCAGAAGTTACTGGAACGCTTTGAGCTACTGCAGGCGTTGAAGGAATTTGAACAGCCTGAGCCGAGGAAACTTTTGTTCCACTTGTTGCTTCCTGAGATGTTTGATTAATAAGGTCGTTAGTCTGATTTAAAGCCTGCTTAACAGGTGCTGCAGAAGCAGCTGATTCATTTTTTGCTATTTTCTTGTCTGCAACTACAGTTGACGACTTACTTCCTGGTATTATTAGTTTTTGACCAATCTTTAATGAAGCTTTTTCATCAAGCCCGTTCGCTTCAGCAAGTTTTTTTGTACTGATATGGTTTTTCTTTGCAATAGTCCATAGAGAATCACCACTCTTAACTGTATAAGCAGCACCGGAAACGGACGCTGGTGATTTATCGCTTGCTGTTTTAGCTGTTGAATTGACGGTTTTATCAGATGACGGAACAGAAGAGATTGCTCTTGGTACTGCTAAACCTGCAGGAGGAATTTGAAGAGATTGCCCGACTTTAACTGAGCTCTTAGGATCAATGTTATTATAAGCGGCGAGTTCGTTTACGCTTACATCAAACATTTTGGCAACTTTCCATAGTGAATCACCTTTTTTAACAGTATATTTAACCAGAGACACTGGCGCTGTCTGAGTCACTGGAGATGAAAGCTGAACGGTCTCTGTAGAAGAAGACAACGATTCTTCTACTTGACTAGGTGAGGCCAACTGATTAGCATTATCAGGAGGATTTAAACTCGGAGCTGGAATATCTCCATTGTCCTGGAGAATTTGAGTACTGCTACACGCACTTATAAGAAGCAGTAAACTTGACACTCCTGCCAATAAGATTAGTTGTGTTGTTTTAATTTTCTTTAGGGCCTTTTTCATCTATAAATATCTCCTTTTAATTAAATTTTTAAAAACATTTCCTCTTTCAATATAATTCTTGAACATATCCATGCTGGCAAACCCCGGAGATAGCAACACGACATCACCATATTCGGCAGAGTCGCAAGCAGAATAGACAGCTTCTTCAAATGTTGAATAACTATCGTAATTTAACACTTGAAAGAGCAAATTTTCTAGTTTAGTTTTTGATTTTCCAATAATAAATATCTTCTTAATCAAATCACGATACTCCAGAATCGTGGTAAAATCCATTTCTTTATCAAGTCCACCAGCTATCAGACAGACATTCTTGTGCCCTCCAACGGCTTTCAATGCTGCCATCATAGATAAAGGATTTGTTGATTTGGAATCATTTATAAACATAATCCCATTCTTTTTGAGGACAAACTCCAGTCGGTGTTCGCCAACTTTAAAATTCGAAGAACCGTTGATAATTTCATCAGATGAAATCCCCAAAGCTTCGCAAGCAGCAATTACAGCCATAGCATTCTCCAGATTGTGAGGGGAATTGCCCATTAGTCCCAGTTGGTCAAAACTGCAAAACTTATCTTTATTTAGAAAAATTGAGTTCGAGTTTAAAAAATAGTCTGAACTTGTGATAAGTGTAGAAAATGTAATTATTTTGCTTTTAAAATTGCTTACAAAGTTTTCAAGATTTTTGTTGATGATAAGTAAGTTAGTTTCATATTGATTGATAGCTATTTTAAATTTATCATCTCTATAATTTTCAAAAGATCCATGCCAGTCAATATGGTCAGATTCAATGTTTAGTATTATGGCTATGTGTGGGCAAAATTGTTGACAATAATGAAGTTGAAATGAACTAATCTCAAGAACAATATAATCATATTTTTTTTCACTTAAAACAACCTCTGACAAAGGGTATCCTATATTACCAGCCGATATAACACTCTTACCAATATTGCCTAGAATATGTGTGCAGAACTCAGTCGCTGTGGTCTTTCCATTAGTCCCGGTTATTGCTATAATAGGAGTAATGCAATATCTCGAAGCAAACTCTATTTCATTAATGATTGGTACTTTGGCTTCAAGCGATAATTTACCTAGTCTCGACTTTGGACCAACACCAGGGCTCGTAATGATGACATCGCATTTGGGAAGCAGATCTTCTTTATATCCAAGATGAACAAGTATCCCAATCTCGTTTAATACAGTTTTTTGATTTCTAAGAGTTTCATTGTCAGCTTCATCTATAGCAACTACTTCATATCCTTTCTTTACTGCAAGCTTTGCTGCTGATAACCCACTCTTTCCTAACCCTAGAACTAATGCCTTTATTTTATTCTTAAAAACCATAGTATTTTAAATTGACTGTTTGACAATTATAAAAAAAATATTATCTTCTATTCTCTTTTCAAGCGAGCGTAGCTCAGTGGTAGAGCTTCACGTTGCCAACGTGATTGTCGTGGGTTCGAATCCCATCGCTCGCTCCATTTTTTAACCAAATTACTACTTCCTAATTATTGACCATCATCGTCTCTTGGATCTTCTATTTTGCTCTCGGATGAGCTTTTCTATAAACGCTCTTCATGTGCTCTGAACTTATATGCGTATATATCTGTGTCGTACTCAAATTTGCATGTCCCAAAAGCTCCTGAACACTCCTTAAATCAGCACCTGCATCCAAAAGATGCGTAGCAAAAGAGTGCCTGAGTTTGTGAGGAGTAAGAGATGGATCAAAGCCTCCGACTATTAAATAGTTCTTAAAAAATCTCTGAAATGATCTGGCAGAAAGTCTTCCTCCGCTTTGATTTATAAATATAGGCGCATTATTTTTAATATCTGATGTCCATGATTTTCTAATAGACAAATATTCTCTAATTGCTTTTACAGCAGGAGTTCCGAGAGGGCACAACCTTTCTTTCTTGCCTTTACCTCTAAGCTTTGCAAAAGAACTCAGTGTATCAACATCCTGTAAATTTAACCCCAAAGCCTCGTTTATACGCGCACCACAACTATATATCAGTTCAACTATAGCTGAATCTCTTTTCTCTGAGAAAAAAGCACCTGCTTCGCTCTTGACAGTTCCTTTAGCCAGCGCATTTTCCCAATAATTCTGGACAGCATTAAATAGCCTCTCGACTTCTAGCACAGAAAGATATTTTGGCAAGGCTTTGGACATTTTGGGTGAATCCACAGAAGCAAAAGGATTTTGAACAATCACATTTTCTCTTGCCATAAACCTATAAAAACTCCTCATGGAAGAAAGTTTTCTATTCATAGATCGTTTGGAGCATTCAGTAGTCTGACATTCAACAATGTAATTTCTTACATCGTAAACATTTATAGAAGCCCAATCATATGGGGATGGAATTTGTTTAAAATGTAATCTAATGAATTGTTTAATATCGAGATAGTAACTATTAACTGTATGCGGCGACGACTGTTTTTCATTTTTCAGAAAGCTGATAAAACCGGCAAGGTGTCTATCTATAAATTCGCTAGTCTTAGTATTTTCGAGCTTTCGAGACATAATTAAAAAACGCGAATTAAAGTGGCAACCCCGTAAGGATTCGAACCTCAACTAAATGGACCAAAACCATTTGTGCTACCGTTACACCACGGGGTTGTGTAAAACGAGCTAATAAGTTATATACAAATGATGATATTTCCAGTAAACTTAAAAATCTTTTTAACAAGTCAAAACTCAACTTAGAATTTGACAGGGTACTCTTTATTCAAAAAAAAATCTAGTTTAGGCCAGATACTCTTTAACATAGAGCGATGTTCTTCCAATACAGAAAAATAAATGCTGTACCTTTGACCAAATGGAATTTTATTCCGTTCAACATCATGTAAATATTCTTCAATTTCCGAGTTAATCTGATCTGGAAATTGCCTGCCAGCAAGGGCAATTTTTCTTAATTGCGAGTTTAATGCCTCATCAATTTGGCTACTGCTATACCCGTATTGGGTTAATATGGAAATTAAAAAACCATATTTATTTGCAAGGCTTAAAGGAATTTTATTTATATACTCATTCAATATAGCTTTGCCGTGCGGTAAATCCATAATAGCTAAAATAAGGATTTCGGATACTTCAAAATAATACAGTTCAAATAATAAGCCATCAACAAGTTCAGTATCAAAATTTATAATTGCCTCTGCCGAAAGATGACTGCCATTTGACAACAACATTTTTGCAAAAGGGAAGTCTTGTTTTTCATTCACTCCTCTATCTAAATTATTTCTAACAAAAAACCAGCATCCCTCAGTAATCCAACTCCTATTTAACGAATCATAACTCTGAGGAGTATATTCAGTCAACATCATGTGAATAAGAAGGTTTTTCCTAAAAGAATTTTCTCTTTCCGAAATGAGCCTATAGTTTAGAAAAACAGTCAATAAATTTTTATTGCTGTTTATTTCAAATTTAATTTCCTCTAAACCTTCGATTATATTCACCTTGATTATAGTTTTTGGAAATTCTTTGCCAAGAAGTTGGTTTAAGTAGAAGGACTCTGTATAAATTATTTTTCTAATTTGATAATCTGTGAAGTTATCATCTTTCGAGCAAATAATAATATCCGATACAAATTTATTTTTTGACGCATTTAGTGAAATTGAAATTATGAAGATGATTGATAAAAGGGAAAGAGAGATTCTTTTCATGGAAAATTAAACCCTTTAGATGCACATTTTCACTATAATTTGGATGATGTCATCAGAGGTTATCACATTCAGACATTTGTAGTCTTTTCTAGGGTTAATGCATCTTCTGCTAAAACATGGGGAGCAGTTTTGTTTTTTTATAGCTACAGCCCAGTTTTTGCTTAATGGCCCTGTTGCATAAGGGTCTGTAGAACCGAATATTGCTACACCTTTAATATCAAGCGCTGATCCTAAATGCATTATTCCGCTATCATTGCAGATACATAGCTTTGAATTCTTTAAAATATAAAGAAGTTCTTTCAGATTGGTTTTTCCAGCCAAATTCAAAATCTTAGAAGGATTAAGTCCATTAGCAACATCTTTAGCAGTATCACACTCATTTTTCGCTCCTAAAATGATGACTTTGCCTTTCATTTCTTCTATCCAGTAACGGCAAACCTGATTATAGCTTGTTGAACTCCATCTTTTTGCAGGGCCATAGGCTGCACCAGGAGCAACGACTAGCGTGTTATGATCTGAAAGAAAATTAGAAACTCCTTCAATTCGTATCTCTGATGCTTCAAGTAATTTAAATTTTGGGTATGTTCCATCCCATTTCTCGGCGCCAAGCTCGTAAAGCATTTCAAGATATTTATACGACTGATGTTCTTTTGAGTAGCCCTTTGCTTCATGCCATTTAACAGGGAAACCTTTTGTAAGGAAAATATTTCTTAAACCGTTGGAAGCTCCAAAAACTTTTGGCACACATTTCCAAAAGTAATAAGCAGATCTTAAAGAATTAACGAAAAGAAAACCTATTTCTACATTTAAATTTTTTACTTCCAACAGTTTATTTTTATTCCATACGGAATGCCCGCTGTCAATTTCTATGACTTTATCCACCCACGGAATAGAGTTATAAAGCGGAATTAAATTAGAAGGCGAGACTACATAAAAAGGACTACTTAATGGAATCATCTTTCGAAAGCAACACACTGCTGGGAGAGCCATGATCGCATCTCCTAGCCAATTAGGAGATCTTATAATTATTCCAGACTTTAAAGTTTCAGCCGTCAGTACAAATTTAGAACGCATATCTATTATCTTCTAATTTGACGCTTGACAAGCAGAGCTATCTAACCCTTTTTAATAAGGTATTTGACCAAGATAGCCCAACTCCGAATCCACTTGCTAAGGCAAGCTTAATTGATTTATCATCAAAAATTTTTTCCAACATTATCGGTATGGATGATGATACAGTATTTCCATAAGAAGCAATATCATACATAACCTTCGATTCTTCTAGGGCAATTTTTTTGGAAAGAGCCGTCACTATAAATCTGCTTCCCTGATGAATAAGATATTTATCTACATCTCTAATTGTAAGATTATTCCTTTCAAGAAGCGCCAAAATGTCTTTTGGAACAACTTTGACAGCAAAATTAGCTATACCCCTACCATTCATATATAGGGTATTATTTTCGCATAATAAATCCCTGTAAGAAACTCCACTGGTACCGAAAATAAAATCTTCAGCAATAAAAACAGGATTTTCTGATATAAGAACTACAGCTGCTGCATCTCCAAAAAGAAGCGATGTATTTTTATCAGTAGGATTAATTATTTTTGAATACGGATCGGATGTAAAAAGAAGCCCTTTTTTCATTTTATTAGCAGCCATAAATGACTGTATTATAGAAAGCCCATAAACAAATCCTGAACATCCAAGCGATATATCAAAAGACGCACATTCTTCTTTCAAACCCAGCTTTCCATGGATAATAGCTGATGTTTGCGGAATGCTATAGTCAGGATTCTGGGTAACTACGACCATTACATCAATATCATGATCATTAAATGAAATTTTTTCTTTGAGTTTCTTAAATGCGCTAATGCATAAATCAGATGTATTTTCAGAGTCAGCTTTGATAGCAATCTCTTCAACTCCTATTCTGTCCTTGATAAACTCATCGTTTATATCAAATCTTTCTTTTCTATTGTAATTAGATACCCGCTTTTCAGGGATATAATAAGCGACTTTTTCTATACCTAGCATAGCACAAATCTCTTTTTTAGTTAGAAAACTTTATTATTCATCAACTTTTAACTATTCTAGCTAATTTATCATAATCTTCCACAGTAAAGATGAATTTACTAGAAACAAAAAGCTCCGTGCCGGATAAACGGCTACGGAGCTTAAAAAACATATTTCTATGCTTTACTTTACTTGCCGCTGACAACTCCATGAGTCTTGAATACACGAGTTAGTGAAAATTCACCAAGTCTGTGGCCAATCATATTTTCAGTTACAAATACTGAAATAAATAATTTACCGTTATGAACAGTAAAAGTATGTCCTACAAAGTCAGGGAGAATTACAGACCTTCTAGACCAGGTCTTAATTGATTTCTTTAAACCTGTCTTGTTCATCTTTTCAACTTTATCAAGAAGATGAGCATCTACAAAAGGACCTTTTTTAATTGATCTAGCCATTATTTCTTTCTCCTGCGTTCAACTATAAATTTAGTAGAAGCTTTTTTCGGTGTTCTTGTCTTCTTGCCTTTAGCCAACTGTCCCCATGGAGAAACAGGATGACCGCCGCCGCTTGTTCTGCCTTCTCCCCCGCCCATTGGATGGTCAACAGGGTTCATTGCTACGCCTCTTACATGTGGTCTCTTGCCTTTGTAGCGTTTTTTGCCAGCTTTTCCAAGTGTTACATTCATTTTTTCAACATTTCCAACTTGGCCAATCGTAGCTAGGCATTCAATATGAATCTTACGAACTTCGCCACTAGGAAGTTTAACTAAAGCATATTCTCCTTCTTTAGCGCGAAGAGTAGCTACTTGACCTGCTGATCTAGCTAATTTAGCGCCGCTTCCAGGCCTCATTTCGATATTATGAATATTAACGCCTACTGGTATATCTTTAAGTTTTTTTGCATTCCCTGGTTTAATTTCAGCAGTATCGCCGCTTAAGACAGATGTTCCTACTATAAGTCCCACAGGAGCAATGATATATCTTTTTTCCCCATCAACATAGTCAACTAAAGCTATATTCGCACTTCTGTTTGGGTCGTACTCTATCGTCTTGACAGTTCCTGGGATTCCAAACTTATCTCTCTTAAAGTCAATTTGTCTGTATCTTCTTTTATTACCGCCTCCTCTAAATCTGGTGGTAATATGCCCTTCATTATTCCTTGCGCCAGTGCTTCTTATACCCTTAGTCAATGACTTTTCAGGCTTAGTGGCTGTAATCTCAGCATAATCAAGAACGGTCATATGACGAAGGCTTGGTGTCAATGGTACAAAACTTTTCAAAGCCATAATCTCTTACCTATTATTTAAACTATTTCTATAGTACCTTCAGACAGAGTAACTACTGCTCTTTTTGACTCAGAAGTATAACCCTGCTTTGGAGACCTTTTACCCATTCTTTTTGGCTTTCCAGGACGGATAAGAACATTTACGCTCTTAACTTTAACTCCACTGTAAATAGCCTCAACTGCATGAGCAACATCAATTTTTGTAGCTTTTTTATCTATTTCAAAGACATATTTGCCAGCGTCTTTTTGAGCTAAGCTCTTTTCGCTCACAAGCATTGTCTTTACTATCGAATATGGATTAAACATTTCTTGCTCCTATCTCAGTTAGTTTTGGCGATAAAATCTTTAATTGTTTCTTCAGTGAAAAGAATTGTATCGCACAGAAGCATCTGATATACATTCATTGAATCAACTTTTACCAATAGAACATTAGGTAAATTTGCTGAAGCCTTAAGTGTGTTCTCAGAGAAATCCTTAACAGCTACAAGAACTTTCCCGTTATTGAGATTAAGCTTTTCAAGCATTTCAACGAAGTTCTTTGTCTTGCAATCTGCAAGATTAAGATTATCGATTAAAGTGATTGCACCTTCATTGATCTTTTCAGAGAATGCTCTTTTGAGGGCAAGCTTTCTAACTTTCTTATTCACTTTCTTGAAGTAAGTACGAGGATGAGGACCAAAAGCTACACCGCCGCCGACAAATATAGGACTTCTGGATGAACCAGCTCTAGCTCTGCCTGTTCCCTTCTGTCTCCACGGTTTAGCTCCGCCACCACGAACCATTGCGCGAGTTTTAGTTGATGCTGTTCCTGCTCTGAGCCCGGCTCTGTAAGCAACGATCACATCTTGAACAGCCTGTTCGCCTTTTTCCAATTCCACCCACTGATCTTGAATTATAAATTCACCAACAGGAGCGCCGTTTTTATTAAAAATCTTAAGATTTTTATTCATAATATTTTATATCCTCTCTTAAGCTGAAGGTTTTTTTCTAGCTGTACGAACTAAGAGGACTCCGCCATTCGGACCAGGAACTGCCCCTTTAATGAAAAGCAAGTTATCTTCTTTATCAACGCGCATTACTTGAAGATTCTGAACTGTGCAGTTGACATTTCCCATATGACCAGGGCGTCTCTTGTTTCTGTCAACTTTTGCAGGCCATGTACGCTGTCCTGATGATCCAGGTCTTCTTGTCCAGCCACCGCCGTGGGAAGCTCTACCGCCGGCAAATTTATAGCGCCTTACAACGCCTTGGAAGCCTTTGCCTTTTGTGGTACCGTAAACATCCACGAATTCACTTTCTTTGAATTGTTCAACTGTAAGCAATGAACCCAATTCGAACTTAGCGTCCTTTTCAATTTCAAATTCACGGATAACCTGTGGCGGATTAGCATCTCTTCCGCTTTTTTTGCAATGCCCTTTAACAGCTTGGCTAACATTCTTAGCTTTCCTTTCCCCATATCCAACCTGAAGGGCTGAATACCCGTTTCTCTCTTCTGTCATCTGGTCAATGACAGTACATGGTCCAGCTTGAATAACTGTAACAGGAGTTACTTTCCCTGTCTCATCATAAAGCTGTGTCATACCGACTTTTTTGCCGATTAGACCTTTCATTTTTTCCTCCTTAAGGCACATACTTATCAAATAGATTAAAGCATTGGTGCCGATTAATAAATTAGAATCCAACCTTTATAGAGATATCTACTCCTGAAGGCAGATTCAGCTTCTTCAATTCATCAACTGTTTTAGCTGTAGGATTAACTATATCCATCAGTCTTTTGTGTGTTCTTGTTTCAAATTGATCCATCGACTTCTTGTCAACATGGGGAGAGCGGTTAACTGTAAGTCTCTCGATTCTCGTTGGAAGGGGAATTGGACCAGCGACTACTGCTCCGGTTCTCTTCGCTGTACTGACAATGTCTTTTACGGATTTATCCAAGACTCTATGATCAAAAGCCTGAAGACGAATCCTTATGCGTTGTTTTGCACTTTCTTTTGCACTCATTTATTATTCTCCAATATTTGTTCTTGAATATTATTTGGTACTTTAGCAAAATGACATGGCTCCATTGAGTAAGAAGCGCGTCCCTTTGAGATAGATCTAACTGCTGTGGCATAACCGAACATTTCAGCTAGAGGGACATGAGCTGCTATTTTTGTTTCATGGCCAGCTGTATCAAGTTCTACAATGCTTCCGCGTCTGCTTGATACATCGCCTATTACATCCCCCATGTATTCTCCAGGCGTCACAATCTCTAGTTTCATTACCGGTTCAAGCAATATAAGCCCTGCTTTTTTTGCAGCCTGTTTGACAGCCATAGAACCTGCGATTTTAAATGCCATTTCAGAAGAGTCAACAGGATGATAAGAACCATCTAAAATATTAACATGGAAATCTATCAGTGGATAACCTGCAAGAACACCATTTTTAGCAGCTTCCAAAATACCTTTCTCAATTGGCTTAATATATTCTCTAGGAATATTACCGCCAGTTACTTTATTTTCTATCGTAACACCATGTCCACGCTCTTGTACAAGTATCTCAAGAATAACATGTCCATATTGTCCTTTACCGCCAGACTGTCTAACGAATTTAGTGTCAGCTTCTGCATTTGAGCTGATAGTTTCTCTGTAAGCCACTTGCGGTTTACCTGAATTAGCGCCGACTTTAAATTCTCTGACCAATCTATCCATTATTATATCAAGATGAAGTTCACCCATTCCTGAAATAATAGTCTGCCCTGTCTCTTCATCACTTTTTACAACAAAGGTAGGATCCTCATCGGAAAGAGCCCCTAATGCATTATATAGCTTATCTCTGTCAGCTTGAGTTTTAGGTTCAACAGCAATAGATATTACTGGTTCCGGGAAATTCATAGCTTCCAAGACTATCCTGTCTTTTTCAAGACACATCGTATCGCCTGTAGTCACATCTTTAAGCCCAACTGCGGCGGCAATATCTCCACTGTAAATAGTGTCTCTTTCTTCTCTTGAATTAGCATGCATCTGAAGAAGCCTGCCAAATCTTTCTGTTTTTCTGGTACGCGGATTATAAATAGTCATCCCAGTCTTTGCAGTGCCGGAATAAACTCTAAAAAAGGTAAGTTTACCCACATAAGGGTCATTCATTATTTTAAATGCCAATGCTGTAAAGGGCTCTGTATCTCCAGCATGAACGCTCTTTTTCTCATCTGAATCAGGATCTTTCCCTTCAATACTCCATATATCAAGCGGAGATGGAAGATATTCAACTATGGAATCAAGAAGAAGTTGAACTCCCTTATTTTTAAAGGATGTGCCGCAAATTACAGGGACAATGCTCCCACTTACAACTGCATCTCTCAATGCTTTTCTAATAAGAGCAGTATCAGGCATTTTGTCATTAAGAAACAACTCCATTATCTCGTCATTAAACTCGGATAAACATTCAACTAGATAATTTAAGTATTCATCAACTTTTTCTTCATATTCTTTTTTGTAGCCTTCTTCTTCCCTGACAACTGAGCCAAACTCATCACCATCAAAAAAGTAGGACTTCTTGCCAATGATGTCTATCATTCCGGCGAAGTCGCCTTCCTGACCTATCGGCACATGAATCGGAACTGCTGTAGCATTCAACTTTGTCCGCATTTCTCTTACGACTTTTTCAAAATCTGCCCCAGTCCTATCCATTTTATTAACAAAGGCAATTAATGGAACACTGTATTTTCTTGCCTGTCTCCAAACTGTTTCTGTCTGAGGTTGAACCCCGCCTACAGCGCAAAAGACGCTAACTGCTCCATCAAGAACTCTAAGCGACCTCTCGACTTCAGCAGTAAAATCCACATGCCCTGGAGTATCAATAATGTTTATCTTGTGATTTTTCCAAACACATGTAGTGGCAGCTGAGGTGATTGTAATTCCTCTTTCCTGCTCCTGGATCATCCAGTCCATTGTGGCTGTGCCCTCATGAACTTCGCCCATTTTGTAGTTAACGCCAGTATAGTAGAGTATTCGCTCAGATGTAGTAGTTTTTCCTGCATCAATGTGAGCAATGATACCTATATTTCGTACATCAGAAAGAGGATGTTTTCTTCCTTCTAACTCTTTGTATTCTTTTTTTCCTGTTGCTTTTGCCATTTTATTTCATTTATCCTAAAAATATTACCAACGATAATGGGCAAAAGCTTTGTTGGCCTGAGCCATTTTATGTGTATCATCTTTTTTCTTTACTGCAGAACCTGTGTTATCAAAAGCGTCAAGAAGTTCAGCCGCCAAAGCTTTTTGCATTGGAATGCCTTTTCTTCCCTGTGAATAGGTGGTAATCCACTTCATAGCAAGGCAGACCTGCCTTTCCTGTTGAATTTCAATTGGCACCTGATAAGTTGCCCCGCCAACTCTTCTGCTTTTTACTTCAAGCCTTGGCTTTGCATTCTCTAAAGCCTGTATAAAAACTTCTAGAGGATCCATATCTTTTTTCTTTTTTTTGATCTCATCAAAAGCGCCGTACACAATTCCTTGTGCAGTGGATTTCTTGCCTCTCTCCATAATTTCATGAACCAAGCGTGCAACAAGTTCACTGTTATACTTAGGATCGGGAGTAATTTCCCTTTTTTCTGCTCTGTGTCTTCTCATCCTTAATTTCCCTCGAATATTTTAACTTTTTAATAAGACTTTATGACAAGAAATCTGCCGACACCTTGCGACATCGACAGATCTTATATCTTAAATTCAGCTTAAATTATGCCTTTTTCCCTGGTTTAGCTGTACCTGATGCCTTAGCGCCGCCTGCTGCTTCTGCTTTAGGTCGTTTTGCTCCGTACTTGGAACGGCTGCGCCTGCGTTTTTCTACTCCTAAACTATCGAGAGCGCCGCGAACAATGTGATAACGAACGCCTGGAAGGTCTCTTACACGACCGCCCTTAACAAGAACTACTGAGTGTTCCTGAAGATTATGTCCTTCTCCACCAATGTAAGCTGTTACTTCTTCGCCATTTGTTAAACGGACTCTAGCGATTTTTCTAAGAGCTGAATTTGGTTTTTTAGGAGTTCTAGTAGTAACCTGAGTGCATATTCCTCTTCTCTGAGGACAACCCTCTAAAGCGCGAGCTTTTACTTTCTTGACTTTCCGAGTTCTACCAGTTTTTACTAACTGATTTATTGTAGGCATATTCTTTCACCTGTAAAAAGTTATTTTTTGATAAAGAGCGTTTAATCTATCGTTCTTTAATTCTTATACAAATATTTTTTTAATTTTCCTTGTCAATTGCTAGAATTTCAGCGGCTTTAGCTGTAGCGGCAGTTTGTTCTATTGTCATCTTATCCTGACTCTCTTCTTCAGACTTGAATTCAAGCTCAATTTCCTGTCCAAGTTTGATGACAGTCAGCTCTGTGTATTCGCTACTTCCTGTTCCTGCAGGTATCAAATGCCCTGTAATAACATTTTCTTTAAAGCCTCTTAAAATGTCAACTTTACCTAAGATTGCCGCATCGGCAAGAATTCTCGTGGTGTCCTGGAATGAAGCTGCAGAAATAAAGCTTTCTGTTTCAAGAGAAGCTTTAGTTATTCCTAGCAAGACCGGATCAGCTTCTGCAGGAGTGCCACCATTTTTGACAACTTTCTTGTTCTCCTTGATAAAGTTACGCCTGTCGATTTGTTCACCAGGCAAATACTGACTTGAACCTGCCTCAGTAATTCTAACTTTCTGCAACATCTGTTTAACAATTACTTCGATGTGCTTATCGTGGATTTCCACCCCTTGAGCTCTATAAACCATTTGAACTTCATTTACAAGATATTTCTGAAGTTCCTGAGGTCCGCAAATCTCAAGTAAGTCATGAGGCACAATCGATCCGTCAGTAAGTTTCTGACCCTTTTTTACAATGTCTCCTTTTCTTACTGTAAGATGCTTATGAGAAGGAATTGAATGTTCTTCGATTAAGGTAGGATCTTCCAAGTCATGTATAATCAATTGAATCTTACCTCTTCCCATTCTTCCAATTTCAACTCTACCTGTCATTCTTGCTATTTCTGCAAGTTCTTTTGGTCTTCTTGCTTCAAATAACTCGGCTACACGCGGCAACCCACCGGTGATGTCCTTGTTCTTTGAAAGTTGTCTTGGAAGTCTCGCAATAACAGTTCCTATCTCAATATTGTCATTTTCTTTTACCATTAAGTAGGCGCCGGCCGGCAGAGGATGATGATCAAGTATTTCATCTTCATCATTCAGTAATACAATCTGAGGATGCAGATCTTCTCTGTGCTCCATGACCGTTATTTCTTCAATGCCGCTCGATCTTACTTCGCGATTTAGAGTAATTCCGTCAATCAAGTCTTTAAATTCAATACGCCCTGCTAGTTCGGCAAGAATTGGAATATTGAACGGATCCCATTTTGCAACAAGATCGCCTTCTTTTACTAATTCTTTTTCATTAAAGAATAGCGTAGCTCCGATAAGCAATTCATACTTCTCAATGGTTACGCCTTCGTCGTCTTTAATGCTGATACTTCCTGATTTAACTACTTTTTTAACTTTTTCTTTGTCTTCAATGTACCTCACATTATCGCCGTAATGAACATGTCCTGAAGATTTAGTTAATATCTGAGACTGCTGCATTGCTGCTGAAGCTGTTCCACCGATATGGAAAGTACGCATTGTCAACTGAGTTCCAGGTTCACCAATAGACTGAGCGGCAATTATACCAACAGCATCGCCGGTCGCTGCCATTCTATTGGATGCAAGGTTTTTCCCATAACACTTAATGCAGATACCGAACTCAGTTTCACATGTCAAAGGAGATCTGATTGTAACTTCTTTAACACCCTCTTTATCTATAGTCGCTGCCAGCTCATCAGTTATATAATCATTTACCCTTGCGAAATATTTTCCTCTGCCTTTAGCAGGAATATCCTTAGCGCAGAATCTTCCTTTAATTCTGTCTTTCAAAGGTACAATTTCTTCGCCGGCATCTTTCAATGCGCTTATAAGTATTCCATTTGTCGTGCCGCAATCTTCTTCGGTACAAATTATATCCTGAGATACATCTACTAGTTTTCTAGTCATATAACCAGAATCAGCCGTTTTCAACGCTGTGTCGGCAAGACCTTTTCTAGCTCCGTGAGTACTTATGAAGTATTCCTGTACTTTCAAACCTTCTCTAAAGTTGGAAATAATGGGATTTTCAATAATTTCTCCGGAAGGTTTAGCCATCAATCCGCGCATTCCTGCGAGCTGTTTAATCTGGTCTTTACTTCCTCTGGCGCCTGAATCAAGCATTGCATAAACAGGATTAATCTCACCATCTTTTATTGTTCCTGCTCTAAGTGTTTTGATAAGTTCATCAGCAAGAGTATTAGAAGTTTTACTCCATATATCGATAATCTTATTCAAGCGTTCATCCTGAGTTATAACTCCCTGTACATACTGCTTTTCAATTTTTTCAATTTCAGCGTGTGATTTTTCAATTTCAGCAGGCTTGGACTTAGGCACAATTAAGTCGGCAATAGATATTGAGAAGCCTGATCTTGTAGCATACTCATAGCCAAGCGCCTTTAATGCATCAAGTACTTTAACTGTTTTATTGTGACCAGCATGCGTATAACAATCACCAACTAACTTATTAAGAACTTTTTTTCCTGTAGGATTATTGAAAAACCCTAGTTCGCTGGGCCATACTTCATTAAACTTACATCTTCCTATAGTTGTGATGATATATTTTGACTTTTTATCACCCCAAATTGTATCCTTTCCTATGTCAGGATTTGGGATCTTAACAAAATCATGAATCTTGATGGTTCCATTATCGTAAGCGGCAAGCAATTCAAAATAACCGCCATATATTTTTGGTTTATCAGCCGGTTCAATAGTTGTTGTTAAATAATAAGCTCCCAATGTTATATCCTGTGATGGAGTAGCAATAGGTTTCCCGTTTGAAGGAGAAAAAATATTATTTGGCGCAAGCATCAAAAGTTTGCTTTCGAGTTGAGCCGCCCCGGATAGGGGAATATGAACAGCCATCTGGTCTCCGTCAAAGTCAGCATTGTAAGCTGTACAAACTAACGGATGAATTCTTATTGCTGAACCTTCAATCAATACAGGATTGAATGCCTGAATACTCAATCTGTGAAGAGTAGGTGCACGATTCAATAGAACAGGGTGCCCCTTTGTTACTTCTTCGAGAATATCCCAAACTACGCTATCGCCTCTTTCAATCATCTTCTTGGCGCTTCTTACGGTATGGACATAGCCGCGATCCTTAAGGTGCCTGATGATAAATGGTTCAAAAAGAGTCAAAGCCATCTTTTTAGGCAAACCACACTGATCAAGCCTTAGTTCTGGTCCAACTACGATTACTGAACGGCCTGAATAATCAACACGCTTACCTAATAAATTCTGTCTGAAACGACCACCTTTACCTTTAAGCATATCGCTCAAAGATTTAAGAGGGCGATTCCCAGCACCGGTAATAGCTCTGCCATGTCTTCCATTATCCAAAAGGGCATCAACAGCTTCCTGAAGCATTCTCTTTTCATTTCTTATAATTACTTCAGGCGTCTTGAGCTGAAGGAGATTTTTCAAACGATTATTACGATAAATTACTCTTCTGTATAAATCGTTCAAGTCGTATGTGGCAAACCTTCCGCCTTCCAGAGGAACTAAAGGTCTTAATTCTGGCGGAATAACAGGCAGAACATCTAAAATCATCCACTCAGGTTTAGCGCCACTATTGGTGAAGCCCTCAATCAATCTTAAACGCTTGGCTATTTTTTTCCTTATAGCTCTGCTTTTTGTAGCATACATCTGAGTGCCAAGGTCTTTCTTAAGAGCTTCCATATCAAGTCTCTCAAGAAGCTGTTTTATTGCAGGTGCACCCATATCTGCTACAAATGAACTTGCTCCATAAAGTTCTCTTGCTTCACGATATTCTATTTCACTTAAAGTCTGGGTTACTTTCAATGGGGTATCCCCGGCATCAATAACAACCCATTCTTCATAGTAAATAACTCTTTCAAGAGCTCTCGCTGTCATATCAAGTATTAAGCCTATTCTGCTGGGCATACATTTAAAAAACCATACATGAGAAACAGCAACTGCCAACTCTATGTGCCCCATTCTTTCGCGTCTTACTCTAGAGACTGTTACTTCAACTCCGCATCTATCGCAAGTAACGCCTTTATACTTGATACGCTTGTATTTACCGCAACTGCATTCCCAATCGCGACTAGGCCCGAAAATTCTTTCACAGAACAATCCGCCTTTTTCAGGCTTAAAACTTCTATAATTAATAGTTTCAGGGTTCTTTATTTCTCCATGACTCCATGAACGAATACGCTCCGGAGAAGCAACATTTATCGATACAGCTTCGAAAATATTGTCTTCAACATGTTCGACGCTTCTATTTGACATATTTGTATCTATCATATTAGTAACTCCTCGCTTAGGTTAAGAAAGACTGCTGAGATCTTTTACGACTTGAATATCAAGTCCAAGACTCATCATTTCTTTCATAAGCACATTAAATGACTCAGGACGGCCTGCTTCAAGAACATTTTGACCTCTAACTATTGATTCATACATTCTTGTACGACCAACTACATCGTCACTCTTTACAGTAAGCATTTCCTGGAGGGTATAGGCTGCCCCATAGGCTTCAAGCGCCCAAACTTCCATTTCTCCGAAACGCTGCCCGCCATGCTGAGCTTTACCGCCAAGAGGTTGCTGCGTAACAAGAGAATATGGCCCTACAGACCTTGCATGAATCTTATTAGCAACAATATGGTCTAGTTTTAACATGTATATTTTCCCGACAGTCACTCTTTGGTGGAATTTACTTCCTGTTCTTCCATCAAAAAGATCAACTTTGCCGTCAAATACCCACTTGCCACCTTTATTGACGAAACCCCAATGCATATTTTCGCCATTTTCTTCAGCATATTTTTTATTGGATTTTACGAAAAGATCAACGATTGCTTCTTCTTTTGGTCCGTCAAATACCGGACATGCAACTTTCATTCCTAATATACTAGCTGCCCAGCCAAGATGTGTTTCAAGAATTTGTCCTACATTCATACGGCTAGGTACGCCAAGAGGATTTAATACGATATCTACAGGAGTTCCATCAGCAAGGAATGGCATATCTTCAACAGCTACTATTTTAGCTACAATACCCTTATTCCCATGCCTGCCTGCCATTTTATCGCCAACCTGAAGTTTTCTCTTCGTTGCGATATATACTTTAACTTTCTTAATAGCTCCAAGCTCTATATCATGTCCGCTTTCAAGTGATACAACTGCCTCATCTCTATCTTTTTCAATCTTCTCAATTCTAGGCAGATATTTTTTAGTAATATCATCTATCTGCTTCTTCATTGAGCAATCTTCCATTCTGTAATATCTAATTTTGTTTGCAAGCTTATTTATACCGCTTGAAGTAACTCTTCTATTTGAAGAAATCAGAATCATGTCCTTCTTGGAAGATGAAGTATCGTATATAGGATGAGTTAATTTTTCCTTAAGCATAATATCTGTCAGTTCTGTGACTAATTCTTCGATTAGAACTGAGTATTCAGCTTTCGCATTATCTTTAATATGCTTACACTGTCTTCTGAGCTCTGTTTTTGTCATAGCTGCTTTGTTAGCATCTTTTGAATGCTCGACTCTCACATCCATAACAACTCCAGTGATTCCGCTTCCAACGATAAGGCTCGAATCTTTTACATCTGCAGCTTTTTCGCCGAAAATAGCGCGAAGCAACCTTTCTTCAGGAGCAAGTTCAGTTTCAGATTTTGGAGTAATTTTACCAACTAAAATATCCCCAGATTTCACTTCTGCGCCAAGACGAATTACACCGTCTGGACCAAGATTTCTTAGAGCTTCTTCGCTGACATTAGGAATATCCCTTGTGATTTCCTCAGGCCCGAGTTTTGTGTCTCTTGCTATTGTTTCAAATTCAGAAATATGAATGCTCGTGTAAACATCTTCTTTAACAACTCTTTCGCTAATAACAATAGCGTCCTCAAAGTTGTATCCGCACCAAGACATAAATGCTACAGTCAAGTTCTTGCCAAGAGCAAGTTCGCCGTTTGCAGTAGAGGCGCCATCTGCAATAATATCACCTTTCTTTAGATGCATTCCTGATTTAACTATCGGTCTCTGATTAATGCTAGTTCCGGCATTTGTACGCAGGAACTTGTATAAATCATAAACTTGGGCTTTTTCCGGCTTAGCAGTCTTATCCAAAGTTTTTCCATCGACAGTTAATATCACCTTATCCCCTGAAACCTCTGCTACAATTCCATCTTCTATTGCGGTAATTACAGCTTTGGTATCAAGAGCTACGCGTGCTTCCAAACCGGTTCCAACTATCGGCTCTTCTGTTGTCAGAAGAGTAACGGCCTGTCTCTGCATATTTGAACCCATTAATGCGCGGTTAGCGTCATCGTGTTCAAGGAATGGAATAAGTGCTGCTGCGCCGCTTACAAGCTGTTTTGGCGATACATCTATAAGCTGAACTTCAGTACTGGCTCTCTCTACAGGGTCTCCCTGATATCTGGCCATCACTGTTTTATTTATAAACTTATTATTCTCGTCCCAAGGAGCATTAGCCTGAGCAATTACATACTGCTCTTCTTCATCGGCGGTAAGATAAACTATTTCATCCGTGACTTTACAGTTTTTAACAACTCTGTAAGGCGTTTCCAGGAACCCGAAAGGGTTGACTCTGGCATATAGCGACATCGAAGAAATAAGACCGATGTTTGGGCCTTCAGGAGTTTCAATAGGACAAACTCTTCCATAATGACTGGTATGAACATCACGAACTTCAAAACCGGCTCTTTCTCTGTTAAGCCCGCCTGGCCCAAGTGCACTAAGCCTTCTCTTATTAGTCAACTCTGAGAGAGGATTTGTCTGATCCATAAATTGTGATAACTGATTTCTTGCAAAGAAATCTCTAATAACGCTAGCAAATGCCTTAGGGTTGACAAGCTTTCCTGGAGTCATTATAGATTCATTCATTCCAAGAAGAGTCATTCTTTCACGAATCAATCTTTCTGTTCTAACTAAACCGATACGGCACTGATTTTGGAGCTGTTCCCCAACAGTTTTTATTCTTCTGCTTCCCAAGTGGTCAATATCGTCAACTTTTCCACCTGAGCATCTGAGTTTCATTAAATAACTGGTGGCTCCGATTAAGTCTTCTTTTGTAAGAGTCCTTGTATCTTTGGCGACATTCAAGCCTAAACGCTTGTTTATCTTATGTCTTCCAACCAAACCAATATCATACCTCTTAACATCAAAGAAAAGTCTATCAAGAAGCTGAGTAGCATTTTGAATGCTCGGTGGATCTCCAGGTCTCATTCTTCTGTAGATTTCTTTGAGAGCCTCCTCCTTAGTAGTAGAAGTGTCTCTTTGAAGGCATTTAAGTAAATAGTCAGCCTTATTAGCAATATGGATAATCTCTATATCTTTAATTTTTTGAGCCTTTAATGCATCAACAGCCTGTTCAGTGAGTGGATCGTAAGGTTCTACCATTACATCCCCATCAGCATCAAGAATTTCATTGATGGTATAGTAAACAGATACATCAGCCTCTTTTGCTAATGATGATACCGCAACTTTCTTTATATCATGAAAATTACTGATTATTTCTCTATTAGATTCATAGCCAACAGCTCTTAGAAGTGTTGTTACAAGGAATTTTCTGCGCCTTCTTTTCCTATCTAGGTAGATATACATATTATCACTTATATCAAACTGCACTTCCAGCCATGAACCTCTGTCAGGAATAATGCGGTACGAATAAAGAGTACGACCGCTTGTATGCTGCTTCTTTTCAAAACATACACCAGGAGATCTGTGAAGCTGACTTATAATTACTCTTTCAGCGCCATTTATTACAAATGTGCCTCTGTCAGTCATAATAGGAAGTTCTCCCATATAGACTGTTTCATTTTTAATTTCGCCGCTGTTTTCCAGTCTAAACTCTATATTAAGCGGAGAGCCATAAGTTTCTCCGTCTTTCAGGCACTCCAGTAAACCTACCTTAGGTGTTCCAATACTATATGAAATGTACTCAAGTACACACTTTTTGTCATAACTCTGAACAGGAAATATTTCCCTAAGAACCTCATCAAGCCCCTGCGGTTTTCTATCTTTCTGTAAAATATCTTTTTGTAGAAATTCGCTATATGATTCAGTTTGAATATTAATCAGATTGGGTATTTCTAAGATATCATGAAGCTTTCCAAGATTTATTCTTTCTGCCATATCACACCTTGCTATTACCAGTTAATTACGATGAAAATGTCGAACAGAAACTGCTCTTCTTTTCTAAAGGCAAAAAGCGGGAAACACATTTTCATGCATTTCCCGACTTTTAAATTACAGTCTTTAAGAACTACTTGAGCTCAACTGTTGCGCCAGCTGCTTCTAGTTCTTTCTTGAGTTTGTTGGCTTCGTCTTTTCCTACGCCTTCTTTAACATTCTTTGGCGCTTCTTCTACAAGTTTCTTTGCATCAGCTAGTCCGAGTCCAGTCATGGCTCTGACAGCTTTAATCACTTCAATTTTCTTTTCGCCGAAAGCTTTAAGTACAACTGTGAATTCAGTTTTTTCTTCAGCTGCTTCTGCTGGAGCTGCTGCTGCTGCTGGAGCTGCTGCTGCTGTTGGAGCTGCTGCTGTTACTCCGAGTCTATCTTCTAAAGCTTTAACAAGCTTAGAGAGTTCAAGAACTGTCATTCCTTCTACATAAGATATGAATTTTTCCATTTCAGCAGTAACAATTACTTCTGACATTGTGGACCTCCGTTTGATTTATTTAAATTTGGCTTAATTATTAATTAATTAGTAGCAGCTTCTTTCTTGTCTTTGTATGAGCTAAGCACATATATAGGACTTGCAAGTTTTGCATTAAGAACGCTGACAAGGTTTCTAGCAGGAGCCTGGAGAACACCAAGTAATTGAGCATAAAGAACCTCTTTTGGAGGCAACTTTGAAATAGCTTCAACATCAGCGGCTTTCAGGAGTGAACCTTCAAGGTAACCGCATTTGAATCCTACTACTGCAAATTTCTTTAAATACTCGCTTACGACTTTAGCTACTGCACTGCAATCGCCTTTACCGCTGATAAGAGCTGTATCGCCTTTAAGCTTGACATTTGCTAAATCTTTAAGACCTTTAAGCTCAGCCGCTTTTAGAATATAAGTATTCTTCAATACCTGACAATCAGCACCGACTTTATCAAGTTGTATTCTGAGTTGCTCAAAATCCTTAACTTTTAGTCCCTTATACTTTATCATGTAAAAGAAACTAGACTCCACAAGAACTGTGCCAATATCATTGACTATTTGTTTTTTTTCAATTCTCATTTTGCCACCACTTTTATGTAGTCTTTAAGGCTAATCTTTAATCCCGGACTCATTGTAGAACAAAGAGTTCCAGCTAATAAATATATGCCTTTTGCGCCTGATGGTCTTGCGGAAATAATTGCATTGACTACTGCACTGCAATTTACTTCAAGCTGTTCAACAGTAAATGAAAGTTTTCCGATTGGAACATGGGCTACTCCGCCCTTGTCTGCTCTGAACTCAACTTTACCGGCTTTTGCTTCTTTCACAGCGCCTACTACATTGTCTGTGACGGTTCCAGTTTTTGGATTAGGCATCAAACCCTTTGGTCCAAGAACTTTACCAAGCGCCCTTAATTTCGGCATATCGCCAGGAGTTGTAATAAGAGAGTCAAACTCTAACCAACCACCTTTAATTTTTTCGATAAGGTCATCTAATCCAACTATGTCTGCACCAGCTGCTTTAGCTTTTTCGGCTACTTCTGCTGAAGCTACAACAGCTACTCTTATTTTTTTTCCTGTCCCGCTTGGAAGACTTACGGCTCCTCTTACGGTCTGGTCAGACTGTTTAGTATCAATACCCAGTCTTAGAGCAATTTCTACTGTTTCATCAAATTTGACATGAGGAATGCTTTTCAATAAAGCTAGAGCTTCTTTAATGTCATAGACTTTTTGGCTTTCGATTTTCTCGACCTGAGAACGGTACAACTTACTTCTATTCACCTTGCACCTCAATTCCCATACTTCTTGCAGTACCCTGGATAATTTTTTCTGCTGCTTTCAAGTCTTTGGCATTAATATCCTTTTCCTTGATTTTAGCAATTTCCTGCACTTGCTTCCTTGTAACCTTGCCTACTATTTCTTTACCGGGCGTCTTTGTTCCTGATGCAAGACCTGCGGCCTTTTTCAGTAGAATCGATGCCGGTGGAGATTTAGTTACAAAGGTAAAAGAACGATCCTGATAGACAGTAATGACTACAGGAATTACAAGCCCAGCTTGAGCCTGTGTAGCAGCATTAAACTTCTTGCAAAATTCCATAATGTTCACACCAGCCTGACCTAATGCAGGTCCAACTGGTGGCGCAGGATTTGCAGCGCCGGCAGGAATTTGCAGTTTAATAACTGCTGTTATCTTCTTTGCCATATTTTACCTTAACTTATGTGGGACGAAAGAACGGATTTTCTACCACATGGTTTTTCATATACAGTTAAATGCAAAATCAAGAGGTCCGTTCGCTATTACGCTTCCTTCTCAACTTGCCAAAATTCTAATTCAATTGGTGTATTTCTACCGAAAATTGCGATGAGAACCTTTAATTTCCCTCTTTCCTGATCAAATTCCTGAACTACACCTTCAAAGTTCTCAAACGCTCCATCTTTTACTCTGACTCTCTCATTTACTTCATATTGATTTTTATGAACAACATTCTCTTTTCTTTCCTGAACTTGACTTAGAAGATTATTTACTTCAGAGTCTGAGAGAGGCATAGGTTTACGGTCAGCTCCACAACCAATAAAACCGATAATTCCCTGTGTTTCTCTAACAAAATACCAGACATCGTCACGCACTTTGCCTTCTTTATCATATAAATCCATTCTCAACAGGACATATCCAGGGAAAAATTTTCTTGATGAAGTTATTTTTTCGCCTTTCTTTACTTCGGATACTTTTTCTACGGGAATAAGCACTTCGTAAATAGGCATATTGTTGCCTTCTAATTTTAACTGTCTTTCAAGATTTTCCTTAGCTTTGTTTTCATGTCCGGAAAGAGCTTGTATTACAAACCATTGCCCTTGTTTTCTTTCTTCAGAAGTACTCATTTTTTCAAAAAAACCTTAAGATAGATTAAAACCCTGTTAGTACGCGGATAATTTTTTGACTTGCAAAATCTACAACAGAAACAAATGCTGCCAAAACTCCAATAGCTACTATAACAATGATTGTAGTTCTAAAGAGTTCTTCCCTCTTGGGCCAGGAACATTTTCCAATCTCTTCTATTGTATCTGAAATAAATTTTCTTGTATTTGTCAACCAGTTATTCATAAATTTAATTGGCAGGTGGAACAGGGCTCGAACCTGCGACCTGCGGTTTTGGAGACCGCTGCTCTACCAACTGAGCTATCCACCTCTGTTCTCTTTAGACAGTTATTATTTTGTTTCTCTGTGAAGAGTATGTTTTTTATCAAATTTGCAAAATTTTTGCCTTTCTATTCTGTTTGGCGTGTTCTTCTTTTCTTTAACTGTAGAATAGTTTCTTCTTTTACATTCTGTACAAGCCAATGTGATAATTTCTCTAGCCATTGTATTTCACCATAACTAAATTTGTCCCGAGTACTCTCAGAGCATCGGGACAAATAAGATAATTCAATTTTTATTACTGGATAATTTCAGTAACTCTACCTGAAGCAACAGTTCTGCCGCCTTCACGAATAGCGAAACGGAGAGTTTTTTCCATTGCTATAGGAGCAATAAGTTCAACCTCGATACTTGTGTTATCGCCAGGCATTACCATTTCTACGCCTTCTGGAAGTTTGACTATTCCAGTCACATCAGTAGTTCTGAAGTAGAACTGAGGTCTATAGTTTGTGAAGAAAGGAGTATGTCTTCCGCCTTCTTCTTTTGACAACACATAAACTTCGCCTTTGAACTTAGTGTGAGGAGTAATGGATTTTGGTTTAGCAAGAACCTGACCGCGCTCAACATCTTCTTTCTTGGTTCCTCTGAGAAGACAACCTACATTGTCGCCAGCCTGACCTTCATCAAGGAGCTTACGGAACATTTCAACACCAGTAACAGCTGTTGTAGCAGTAGGGTGAATACCAACTATTTCTACTGCTTCGCCAACCTTAATAATTCCGCGTTCGATTCTGCCGGTAACTACTGTTCCACGGCCTTCGATAGAGAATATATCTTCTATAGGCATAAGGAACGGTTTATCTATTGCGCGAACAGGCATTGGAATGTATTTATCAACAGCTTCGATAAGGTCGTAAATGCATTTTGTAGCCGGATTATTTGGATCGCCTTGAGCTTCCATAGCTTTTAGTCCTGACCCTCTGATAATTGGAATTTCATCACCAGGGTACTCATACTTAGAAAGAAGTTCACGAATTTCCATTTCAACTAGGTCAATCAATTCTGGATCATCAACCTGGTCTATTTTGTTCAAAAATACTACCAGCGCAGGAACACCAACCTGACGAGCAAGAAGGATATGTTCACGAGTCTGAGCCATCGGACCATCTGTAGCTGCGATCACGATTATAGCGCCGTCCATCTGTGCAGCACCGGTAATCATGTTCTTTATATAGTCAGCATGCCCTGGACAATCTACATGCGCATAGTGACGAGTCGCAGACTGATATTCTACATGCGCAGTATTAATCGTAATACCACGAGCCTTTTCTTCTGGAGCGCTGTCAATCTGAGCATAAGACTTTACTTCACCGCCGAATTTCTTCTGCATTGCCATTGTGATAGCAGCAGTAAGAGTAGTTTTGCCATGGTCAACATGACCAATTGTACCTACATTTACATGAGGTTTTGTTCTTTGGAATTTTTCTCTAGCCATGATCTATATTTCCTCCTAGCTATAAGTAATTGTATCCTTGATTGTTATTGCAAAATATATAAAAGTTTAAAAAATGGAGCCCACAACCGGATTCGAACCGGTGACCTCTTCCTTACCAAGGAAGTGCTCTACCAACTGAGCTATGTGGGCGCCGGAACTTATTTGTCCGGATTCCGGACTATCTATAATATACTATCAAACAACAAACCATAAATTGTTATGGTGCTCGAGGGGGGACTTGAACCCCCACGGATTACTCCACATGCCCCTCAAACATGCGCGTCTGCCATTTCGCCACCCGAGCGATGAAAAGGACTTTTATTTTACCATTGACTAAACTCAATACAAATTTTAAAACCAAAATTTTTTAAATTTTATTGAGCAAACGCCTTAGAAAGTATCTTTGAAGTGTCCTTGAGAGATTGAGGCATAATTTTTATATCGCCTATTACCGGCATAAAGTTTACATCCCCAATCCATCTTGGAACTATATGAAGGTGTAGATGAGCTTCACATCCGGCGCCTGCGGCGGCGCCAAAATTGTAGCCTACATTGAAGCCGGCCGGCTTCATAATAGCTGTTAATATATCTTTTGATTTAATCATCAAATCTGAAATTTCGTATAAAGTTTTTTTTGGCAACACAGATACATCGCCGAAATGTTCATAAGGAGCAATGAGGAGGTGCCCTGAATTATATGGATAGGCATTCAGCATCACAAAAGCATTGTCACCTCTGAAAACCACATAATCGTCATCATTTTTAGCCGTATCAGATTGTTTTCTATTGCATAAGAAGCATTCTCCATCTTTTGCTGAAAGAATATACTCAATACGCCATGGCGCCCATAAATTCTTAGATTCTCGCATTTATTATTCCTATTAAATATTTATTCGATATCAATCGGGAAGTATTCAGCGGCGTTGCTGTAAGATATTCCTTTAACAAGGCTACCATAGAAACCAATATCATTTGGGAGTTCGCCATTTTCAATCCAGCTCCCAACTATATCACATAGGAGTCTTCTAAAATACTCGTGCCTTGTATATGAAAGGAAGCTTCTTGAATCGGTAAGCATTCCAATAAAATTGCCTAACACAGCCATTTCTGACAAAGATTTCATTTGTGATTTCATTCCGCTTATATGATCGTTAAACCACCAGGCTGTACCAAATTGTATTTTCCCTGGAATACTTGAGCTGAAAGCTCCAACCAGCGAACTCAAAACTTCATTTTTAACAGAATTGATTGTATAAAGAACTGTTTTAGGCAAGCCTCCTCCTATTTCCATTGAATTAAGAAGAGAGGCAAGCTGAGGCGCAAAATTATCGTCTCCGATTGCATCAAATCCTGTATCAGGGCCAAGTTTGCTGAACATCGGATAATTCACATTCCTCATAACCCCTATGTGAATCTGTACAATCCATCCCTTTTCATTATACATGGGCGTTAATTTCAAAATTATATTGGTTTTGTATGCTTCGATTTCATCTTTAGTTATGTATTGACCAGACATCGCCTTAGTAAATATTTCAGCTACTTCATTGTCATCAGCGATTCTATAGGGAACTGTATCGAGAGCGTGGTCGGAAACACGGCACCCTAGCGAATGGAAAAATTCTATTCTTGTTTGTAGGGATTCAAGTAGTTTAGTATATGAGGAAATGGCAATACCTGAAACTTCCTGAATTTTCTTAACCCAATCGACAAATCCAAGTCTATCAATATTAATAGCCTTGTCAGGTCTGAAGGATGGAACAACTTTAGTTTTAAAGTTCTTAATTTTAGCTATTTCTTTGTGATAGGAAAGATCATCAATAGGGTCATCTGTGGTACATATAACCTTAACATTCGATTTTTTAATAATCGCGCGCACCGAGTAACTGTCTTTAGAAAGTAGGTTGTTGCATTTCGCCCAGATTTCTTCAGCGGTTTTGGGAGTCAATGGTTTATGTATATTAAAATATCTTTGGAGTTCCAAGTGCGTCCAATGATAAATTGGATTGCCCATACAATTAGGCAAAATTTCCGCGTATTTTAAGAATTTTTCCTTATCGTCGGCATCTCCTGTAATGTATTTCTCATCAACCCCGCAAATACGCATCAGCCGCCACTTATAGTGATCGCCCTTCAACCAGATTTCAGTTATATTTTTAAACTTCTTATCCTGAGCAATTTCTTTGGGGCTTAAATGGCAATGGTAATCATATATAGGCATTTTTTTTGCATAATCACGAAAAAGAGTTTTGGCCGCTTTAGAATTCAGAAGGAAATTTTTGTCCATAAAATCTTTCATAAATCAATTCTCCTTTTTTAGTCTATAAATACATATAAAAGCTTTTCAATCGTTTCTTGCTAATAGAAAGGGCTTTTTATTATTCTATGCTATAATTGGTTTACTTTCTCTTAAAAATAGAAAATTTTATTATTTGAAGGACACAAACATGAGCACTTTTATTAAGAATTGCAGAATTATTTCTGATTCGATTGATATCATAAACGGCGTTGTCGAAATCAAAAATGACATTATTGAAAATGTGTTTCCCAATACTGAAATTCAAATACCTGCCGGAGCTAATGTTATAGACGCAAAAGGAGATATGGTTCTTCCAGGATTTATTGATATTCACTGCCATGGAGCAATGGGATATGATACTACTGACGGAACGGTCGAATCAATTGAAAAAATTGCTGAAACAAAGCTGAAAGAAGGCGTAACAACCTTCTGCCCAACTACATTGACTCTTCCTTTCGAAGATTTGAAAAAAGCCTGTGAATGCGTGGAAGAATATAAAAGGAAAACTACATACGCAAAAGTAGCAGGAGTTCATCTTGAAGGACCATTCATCAGTACAAAGGCGGTTGGCGCTCAGAACCCGAAGTTCATAAAGAAGCCTGACATTAACTTTGTAAAAGAGCTTCACAAAGCCTCCAAAGTGTCAATTGTCTCTTTTGCAATAGAAGTTGAAGGTGCGACAGAACTCATTAAAGAACTAAACAAAATGGAAATAGTTCCTTCCTGCGCTCACAGTTCAGCTCTTTATGCTGACTTCAAAGAGGCAAAGAAATGCGGCTTGAAAAATATTACCCATTTCTGCAACCAGATCACTCCATTGCACCACAGGGAAATCGGTCTTGTTGGAGCAGGCTTACTTGACGACGATGTCAAACTAGAGCTTATCTGCGACAAAGTGCATGCATGCCCTGAAATGATCCAGCTCACATTTAAAGTCAGGCACGCTGAAAATGTTATGCTTATAACGGACTCAATGCCTGCATCATGGCTGAAAGACGGCAAATACCAGCTAGGCGGACTTGATGTAACTGTAGAACAATCAGTTGCAAGAATAACAGCATCAGGCAACCTAGCAGGAAGTACACTCAAATATTATCAGGCGCTCAAAAATGTATATGAAGTTACAGGCATTCCATTATCTGAGCTTATAAGGTCAACAAGCTATAATCAGGCAATATCTCTCGGCCTAAAAAATGTCGGAAAAATTGAAAAGGGATTTCTGGCTGACTTACTGATTGTGGATAAAAACTTTAAACCTTATACAGCATTCGTCAACGGAAAGAAATTTAATCTGTAAACTTCAAAACAAGGAGTTTCCTACATTGAGAACACCTGATCTTCAAAACCGAATTAAAATTTTCTGGGAACAGCAGGATAAATTCCGTAACCATCCGTTACTAACCGAGCTTCCAAATCCTGAAACTCATAATCTGTCTGAACTCGCAAAGGATGATGTTAAAGAAGCTATCCGTATGCTCCAACGGGCTGATGTAAAAGCTATTTCAAATATGTTTGACATCATTCCGGCCCTTGAACTGTTAAGAGCTGACGTTTTAAAAACTCTGAAAGCCGGAAATAAAATCTTAATATGCGGTTGTGGTGCAAGCGGAAGACTTGCAGTCGCCTTGGAATATCTCTGGAAAGTTTATAATCCAGTAAAGAATCGCAATTCGCTTGTCGGATTTCTGGCCGGCGGCGATAATGCAATGATCAAATCAATAGAAGGGTTTGAAGACCACAAGGATTTTGGCATCAAACAATTATACCAGGCCGGATTCAAAGATGGAGATTTGCTCCTTAGCGCTACAGCAAGCGGAGAATCGCCATTTGTCATCGGAAGCGCCGAAGAGGCTGCAAAAACTTCTGTAAAACCATATTTCATACACTGCAATACAAATTACGCCCTTAAAGGAAGAATAAAAGATCACCCTATCTACAATCCTGACATTAAAACTTTATCGCTATTTGTAGGGCCTATGGCGCTTTCAGGAAGCACAAGAATGCAGGCAACAACGGCATTGATGCTTGGAATAGGACTTGGACTTTTTTCAGACAATATAAAGAAAGACCTCGAACAATTTCTAAAGTTTTTCAAGAGTTTTGACATGACTCCAATTGATAACTTCATTATTTCGGAGTCTGAAGCTTATAAAAGGAAAGAGTTTATTTTATACGAAACTCAGCCCTGTTATGGGATAACTACGCTCACAGATACTACTGAAAGGTCGCCAACTTTCAATTTGATGCCTTTTGAAAACCAGCTCGATTCAAAGAAAGATCCGGCATTGTGCTACATTCTATTTTCTGAAGCTGAAAATTCTCAATCGGCGTGGGAACTTCTACTTGGCAGAGAGCCTAAAACTCTTGACTGGACAGATGAGACGAGCTTTAAAAGGCTTATGGGGTTTAACTTCAGCAAAAATATTATAGATTTCAGGGCTATTTATGCTCCGACTAAACACTATTTCAGAGTTAAGAAAAACGATATGCAAAAAGTTTTTCTTAAGTTTGACAATCACAATTTTTCTTTCGATGCTAAGAGCCTTTCCCCACTCTTTGAACAATTACTTCTCAAGCTCATACTCAATACTTCCTCCACTATTGTTATGGGCAGACTTGGTTTGTATGACGGGAACCTGATGACATCACTTTACCCGAGCAACAGTAAGTTAATTGACAGGGCAATAAGGTATATTGATTTCCTTCTTAAGATGAAGCACAAACTTGATATTCCATACGAAACAATCGCTAATAAAATGTTCAAGGAGCTCGAAATCTTACAGCCAGGCGAATCAATAGTCAATAAAACAGTCGCTATCATTGCCTCAGGAAATGGAGGTTCTCCAGAATGAAGAATATCTACATAGGAATTGACGGCGGCGGGACAAAAACTAAGGCAATAATTACAGATGAGAATTTCAAAACAATTGGTACAGGGTTAGGCGGCGCCTCAAATATCAGACTGTCTGTTACAGATGCCTGGAGCTCAATTTACTGCGCTATAAATGAGGCTCTTAAAGGTACCGGAATTACGCTCGATGATAGAGAATATGAATTTCACTCAGGAATGGGATTAGCAGGAGTTTCAATACTCAAGGCTAAAAAAGAATTCCTTGAAACGCCTCACCCTTTTAGAACCCTTATTCTCGAAAGCGACGCTCACATTGGATGCCTAGCTGCTCACGACGGTAAAGACGGGGCAATAATAAGCGTAGGAACAGGGGTAATAGGGTATCTTATCGAAAAAGGAAAGAATTACAGAGTAGGAGGTTGGGGGTTCCCCCATGCTGATATAGGCGGCGGAGCATGGATGGGTCTGGAAGCGGCCAAGCTGACTTTTAAGGCGATTGACGCAGCAATTGAATTTTCTTCATTGCCTAGCGATATTTTTAAAAAGTTCGATGGAAATCTATCAGATTTCGTGACATGGGCAAATGCGGCTAAATCTTCGGACTTCGCCACGCTTGCGCCATTTGTCATAGATCGCGCTCAAAAAGGAGATGTTCTTGCCTTGAAACTTATAAAAGCGTCCGCGCTTGAAGTTGACACTATGTACAACTGTTTATGCAAAAAAGTCAAAAATACTTCCACTCAACCCAAATGCGCCATTCTTGGAGGTCTTGGGAAATACATATATCCGCACATCAAGAAAAATAAGCATATTTTCATGCCGGACACCTCAAAAACTGCCGAACTTGGGGCTATATATATGCTACAACAAAATTTATCATTATCTTTTCATCAAATTACCAAAATAAATTAAAGGAGAAATTATGGAAGTCTTAATAATGCCTAATAGAAAGGCAGCAACAAACCTAACCGCAAAACTCATCGCTAACAAAGTTAAAACCAAACCATCATGTGTTCTTGGTCTTGCCACAGGAAGGACAATGGAAGAAGTTTATGATGAACTTGCCGCAATGAAGCTGGATTTCTCAAACTGCACAACATTCAATCTCGACGAATACATCGGCCTTGAATCTACGGACAAAAATTCTTACAGATTTTACATGAATGACCACCTATTCAAAAAAATCAATGTTAAGCTTTACAACACTTATCTTCCTAATGGCATGGCAAAGAACATGAAAGAAGAATGTGAAAAATACGAAAGATTGATGGCTGACCACGGCGGCATAGACATTCAGCTTCTCGGTTTAGGCAAATCCGGACACATTGGATTTAATGAGCCTCTCTCTTCTCTCTTCTCAAGAACAAGAGAAAAAGCGCTTACACACACTACAATCGAGCAGAACAGCCCTATCTTCGACAAACCTGAAGATATGCCAAAAAGAGCTCTGACAATGGGCGTAGGCACAATTCTGGAAGCCAAAAAGATTATCATGCTCGCCACAGGCAAAGACAAAGCTGAAATTCTTGCCAAAGCAGTTGAAGGCCCTATTACCTCAATGATTTCGGCTACAGCTCTGCAACTGCACCCGTCATGCACAGTAATAGTGGACGAAGATGCGGCATCTCTTCTAACTGAAAGAGAGTATTACAGATGGATATTCCAAAACGAACCAGAATGGGAAGCCTTTAGATAAACATAAAATTTAAGGCAAATAGATATGAAACTTAAGGGAATTATTCCTCCTATTGTCACGCCTCTAATCAGCCCTGACGAACTTGATAAAAAAGGTCTTGAAAGACTTATCGAACATGTCATTAAAGGCGGAGTTCACGGAATATTCATTCTTGGAACGACAGGTGAAGCGCCTAGCTTGAGTTACAAACTCAGGCACGAGTTAATAGAAAGAGCCTGCAAGCAGATTGCCGGAAGAGTTCCTGTTATGGTTGGGATAACTGACACTGCGTTTATTGAATCCGTAAATCTTGCCAATTTTGCCAAGAAAAAGGGCGCCGATTCAGTTGTTCTTGCTCCACCTTATTATTTCACAGCAGGGCCTGATGAATTAAGGGAATATATCGCCGACATGATGAAAGAAATAAGCATCCCTCTCTATCTATATAATATGCCAAGCATGACAAAACTCATGCTTGATGCGGACACAGTGCAATTTGCGTCTGAGATTAAAGGCATCAGAGGCATAAAAGATAGTTCCGGAAATATGACCTATTTCCATCTGCTCAAGCACAAACTCAAAGATAAAAAAGATTTCTCTTTCTTTGTCGGGCCAGAGGAAATTCTTGCTGAAGCGCTATTTATCGGCGCTGACGGCGGAGTAAATGGCGGAGCAAACTTCTGTCCTGAACTCTATGTAAATCTTTACAATGCAGCTCAAGCAGGCAACTGGGAACTTGCAAGAGAATTGCAGGAGAAAGTTCTAGATATAAGCGCTGCTATTTACACTGTAGGCAGATTCGGTTCGAGTTACCTTAAAGGAGTAAAATGTGCGCTTTCGCTGCTTGGAATATGCAATGACACATTGGCGCAGCCATTCCGCTCATTTAAAGAGCCTGAAAGGGAAAAGATAAGGACTCGCCTACAGAAAATAGGCCTGCTTAAATAACTACTTCGAAAAGAGGATTTACTTATGAAGAAGAAAATTGCGATATTCTGGCCAGGAGACTACAGAGCAAAACCAAATGAACTAGCTCTGCAGGGAGTTACACAAGCTACTGAACAAATGGAAAAAGCCTTGAAAAAACTCGGACATAGCCCTTACAGAGTAGAAGGTTTTATTACCAAACCACATGAAGCAATTGAAAAAATCAGTCCAATCAATGATCCAATAGTCGGGCTTTACACTCACTGGGTTTATGGCCCTCACACTACAGACGGGGTAGTAGGAAAAGACACGCCGCTACTTCTTGCAAGTAACTTTTCAGGCAGATGGCCTGGCCTTGTCGGGCTATTAAATACAGCCGCCTGCTTAGAATTTGTCGGCAGAAAGGCAAGCAGAGTTTGGACAGACTACGAAAACTGGACAGAAGATTCAGCTTTTATGTACCGCCTTGAAGAATGGTGCAAAACAGGCAATATCCACTATGCCTCTACTCAAGTTAAAAAACCTGGGAAAGTTTCAGAGAAAGCTTCGAAAATAGCTCAGAAAATTGAATCTGAAATAGCCAAGAGACGAATCCTGGCACTAATGCTTGGCGATACATCAATGGGAATGATCAACGGATATTTCGGTTCAAAATTCCTCACAAAAGTAGGGTTCACTGAGCACAAAGTCGACCAGGCATGGATTATTGAAAGAGGGATGAAGGTTACCCAGAAGAGAATTGACGAAGCCTATAAATTCGTATTAAGTAAAGGCGTAAAATTTCATTACGGAGAAAAAGGCGCTGAAGATTTTAATGAAAAAGCTACAAAGGAACAACTTAGAGACTATCTGGCAGTTATAGACATTGTCAGCGAATTCAAGGCTGACTGCGTAGGCTGGCAGTATCAATTGGGGTTAATCGGGCTTCGCCCTCCATCAGACTTCGCCGAAGGGCTTCTAAATTCAGTCTGCAGACCCGAATCAAATGGAGATACGATCGTTGATTCTACTGAAGGCGATCAGGGCAACCTCATTCCTATGGAGCTCATGAAGCGCATTCTCAAGAAGAAAAACCTTCATCAAGCAGTGATGTTCCACGATGTAAGATGGGGCGTCGAACACGAAGGCAGATTTATCTGGATTCTCAATAATTCAGGTTCAGCAGGGGCGTATTCCTACAACCACAAACCTGATTCTCTCGAAGGAGTTCATTCCTACAGGCAGCCTGCCGGATACTTCCCGGTTCCGGGCGGTACATTCACTGGTGAAAGTTTGCCGGGTGAAATCACATGGTCAAGAGCTTACATAATGAATGACGAACTCTATATGGACATCGGAAAAGGCGAAGTCCCGAAACTTGATGAAAAGAAGAAAGAAGAACTCTGGGGCGCTACTACAAGGCAATGGCCTTTCATGGCGGCTGACTTAGGAATCTCCAGAGATACGCTAATGGCCCACTACATGAGTAACCATATAGCAGTAGCTTACGGTAATATACAGGAAGAAATGATCGCATTGTCGCACAAACTTGGTTTTAAAGTCAGAGTATTTGGAAAGAGATAAAAAAATAAAATGGAAAGTCAAAAAGTTCAGATTAAAGATATTAGTTCATTAACTAGAAAAGCCCTAATAAGAGGTCAAATAGATAGAATTGTTCAAACCGGAGGACCTACAATTTTCTTTATTTCAGACGGCACCGGCAACCTCTCTATAAAAGGGTTCATCAAACCCGGAGAAAGGGCTTATCCTGAAATAGTTGAAGGAATGAGTGTTCAGGCACTAGTTGAAATCGGCGAATTCAAAGGTGAAATCGAAGGCGAAATCAGAGCAATCAAGGAATTAACGCCTAAAGAAGTGGATGAACTTCTTATTGCAATGAAGCAGATTGAGCTTGACAGAGCAAAGGTCATAGATATAGGATTTCTGGTCAAAAGCGATATTCTGGAAAAACTCAAAAGCAGATTTATGAAAGCAGCCTTGGAAATAAGGCTTGCCGTTATCCAGAACAGGCCAATTATCATCAGGCATCATAATGACTGCGACGGCTATTCTTCAGGTTTCGCCCTTGAGAGAGCAATTGTGCCGCTGATTATCAAGCAGCACAATTCCCTTAAAGCTCCTTGGGAATTTTTCCAGAGAGCCCCATGCCAGGCGCCATTTTACGAACTTGAAGACTCCATCAGGGATACTGCAAATTCGCTTCGCAATGTAGCTAAATTCTCGAATAAAATGCCTTTAATTGTCATTGCTGACAATGGTTCTTGCGAAGAAGATTTAATGGCAATCAAACAAGGCAAGATACATGGTTCTGATTTCATCGTAGTAGATCACCACGGCTTTGATAAAGATGTAATTTCAGATGAAGTTCTTGCTCACATCAATCCATTTTTAGTCGGCGAGAGCGGTTCATTTATATCTGCGGGAATGCTTTGCGTAGAACTTGCCAGATATATAAATAACGATGTGGAAAATATTATCCAAATAGCCGCAATGAGCGGTTACGCAGATAAAATCGACTTGGCAAATAAAGAAGCAATGGAAAAGTATTTAGAGCTGGCAAACAAAGAAGGCTATACCAAGCAACTGCTCTCTGACATCGGGCTCGTGATAGAGTTTGTTTCTTCCAAGGTCAGATTTATGGAAGTCAGAGAATATGTCGAAGTAGTTTTCGGTCAGCCTAGAGATAAGCAGGAAGAACTTGTCAAGCTTATGGCCCCTTACATCAAAGAGCTTGACAGAAAAGGACTTGCCATCGGAAAAGCCGGCGCAGTTCAGGAAATACTTGGCAATATTACATTGCAGACAATCGAAATCGAAAAATCATTTCCTGGATTCGGTTTCTTTCCAAAACCCGGAAGAGCTGTCAGCTTGATTCACGACAGTTATCAGAAGGAAACAGGAACAAGCGCTTTAGTTACAGCCGGGATTATGAATACAGCCATAACCTTGAGAGCCACTAATGGGGCTAATTTTTCACTTCATGAATTGAAGAAATTCCTGGCAGATAAGTCCCCAAATGCGTTCATTGAAGGTGGCGGCCATAAAAATGCAGGCGCAATAAGTTTCCTTCCTTGCAAAAAAGATGAAGTTGTTAAGTTTTTAAAAGAATTTGTGCTTGGTAGAGCCAATAAATCGTAGAACTTAATTTTGCTGAAAGGATTGTTTCATATGAAAGATTGTTTTCTTGGAATTGATGTCGGGACAGGAAGCGCAAGAGCAGGCATATTCACTTTAGATGGCGCGATGCTCGCTTCGGCAAGCAAGCCAATCAGAATGTGGAAATACGAACAGGATTTTGTCGAACAATCTTCTGAAGATATCTGGAATGCAATCTGCCATTGCGTCAAAGAAGCGATGAAAAAAGCTGAACTTCACAAAGAAAGAATTAAGGGAATAGGCTTTGATGCTACATGCTCTCTCGTGGCTATTGACCACGAAAATCGCCCTGTTTCGGTTAGTAAATCCAACGAAAACGAACAAAATGTAATAGTCTGGATGGATCACAGAGCTATAACCGAGACCAATTTCATAAATTCGACTAAACATAAAGTCCTTGAATATGTCGGCGGTATTATTTCTCCCGAAATGGAAACGCCTAAACTCTTATGGCTCAAGAAGCACAATCTGAAATGCTGGCAAAAAACAGCGAAATTCTTCGACCTTCCCGACTATTTGGTTTACAGAGCAACTGGCAAAGATGTAAGATCATTGTGCTCAACTGTCTGCAAATGGACATATATGGGGCATGTTCATGGCAAGACGCCTGACAGCGTAGGCTCATGGGATGATTCATATTTCCAGAAAATTGGACTAGACGATCTTGTGGCTGAAAACTACAGCAAAATAGGCTCAGTTGTTAGACCTATAGCAGAAAAAGTTGACGGCGGACTAAACAAAAAATCAGCCGAAGAACTTGGTTTAAACGAAGGAACTGCCGTAGGCGTCTCAATTATAGATGCTCATGCTGGCGGAATAGGAATGCTAGGCGCCCTAATCAAAGGCGATGATTCAATTGATTTTTCCAAACGCCTCGCGCTCATCGGCGGGACTTCCAGCTGTCACATGGCTGTTTCCCCCAACCCAAGTTTCGTTCCCGGCGTATGGGGACCATATTTCTCTGCAATGGTTCCAGAAATGTGGCTGTCGGAAGGCGGACAGTCAGCGACAGGCGCGCTTGTTGATCATATAATATTTTCACATTCAAAATCAGCCGAACTCAAAGATGAGTCTGAAAAAACAGAAAAAACCGTTTATGAAATTCTGAATGCAAAACTCGAGCAAATGTCGCACGATACTCAGTTCCCTGCCCAATTAACAAAAGAACTTCATGTCCTGCCTTACTTCCATGGGAACAGGTCTCCAAGAGCAAATCCTACCCTTAGAGGCATGATTTCAGGATTGAAACTTTCAGATTCAATTGAAGACCTAGCTTTGCTTTATTTAGCAACCATTCAAGCAATAGCCTACGGAACACGCCATATTATTGAGGAAATGAATAAAAGCGGTTTTAAAATTGACACTATACTCATATGCGGCGGTGGAACCAAGAATCCGGTTTTCATCAGAGAACACGCCGATATAACACAGTGCCGTTTAGTCCTTTCAAAAGAACCAGAAGCTGTGCTTCTAGGTTCGGCTATACTTGGAGCAGTAGCTTCGGGCGCTGCCTCTTCAGTTCAGGACGGAATGGCAAAAATGTGCAGAGCTGAAAAAATCATTCAGCCTTCAAAAGAGAGAGTCGCCTCCTACCACAATGCCAAGTATAAGATATTCAAAAAAATGTACGAGGACCAGATAAGCTACAATTCTATATTAGTAAACCATTAGAAGATTGTAGATTCTGGTTCCGAATTTTTGATGGTTAAACTAATTCCCCAAACAAACTCATAAAATCAAAAGTCAACATTCAAACAACTTTCAAACTGTTAACTGCCATTTGGATTTCAATTTACCTCAATCAGATAAGATCCGATGTGGAGTAAACCTTAAAATTAAGTTTTTTTTCATAACTTATAGGTTTTAATAATTTGTTAGCTAAAATGATTTTAATCGTGCAATCATAAGTTCAAGAAATAACCTGTTATGCTGAAAGTCAAAACATGCCTGTCAATAACCTGGGATAAAAACTATTTTGTCCACGGTGCTCTCCTGTGCAAAAGAGGCAAGAAGTTCACGCTTCTTGATTTTGCGTTTTCCGATGACAAAAATATTGCTTTCTCACAGAGATTATCAGAAGTCTATAATAAGCTTGATGGATTTAATAGAGAAAGAGTTGTAATTGGAGGATATGTCGCTAATGCTCTTACATTTTCTATAGATATTCCCAATCTTAAACCCACAGAAATCAAGAAATTTCTAGAGTTTGAGATAGGGCGTTATATTCCAGGGAATCTTGAAGATTTCACATGGATTTTCAGACCTGTTATATATCCTGGAGCTGACAAGAGTAAAATTCAGAGGGCTAAAGTTTTCGCCGTTCACAAAAAGACTTATGACCAGGGGGCAAAAGATATGATGGATTCCGCCATCAAATACGATGCCTTTTTATATCCATTCTTTGTCATAGATCCCTTCTATACTGCATTTGATCTATATCTTGAAAGCATTGATGAAAACTTCTATTCTAGCGCCTCAATTGAAGAAGAAGGATGGTTCATGTCTGCAATTCCTAAAAATGGGGCAGCAAGAGAAGCCATAATTGAAGATACTAACTTTGCTTTCCATCGTTTTGAGCCGGTTCTGAAAGAAAACTTGAAATACTACATCCCTGGAATAATTCTCGCGGAATATGCTCTTAACCCGACTTTTAACATTGAAAAGAAACATTTCTTTCCTGTTCCTCCGTTATGCAAACCCAGACGATTTAAAGTCCTTAAACTTGCGACCTTTGCCTTATTTATATTATTTGCCATCTTGACTTCATCCTATATTTTCAGAGAAGCAATTGATAACTACAAAACGATAGGAACTCTTAATAACCAGCTTAAAAGCTTAAAAATAGAATCTGACAATATCAAGAAAAAAATTGCAAAAGAAAAAAAGACCGATGACTTTGTTCAACTCATTTTAACTTCGGAACCCGACGATATTGATGCCATGAGTTTTTTGGACTATCTAAGCAAGGTAACACCAAAAGATGTCTGGGCTAATTATCTTAACACCTATGGCAACAGCGCTAATCTGACAATGCAGACCAATGGAAATTCCGATAGACTTATATCTGAGCTTTATAAATCTACAGATTTCACGCTTCAGAACAGCAGAAAGAACAAATCATCAGATAATTCGGAATACATTTACATAAGTCTGGTTAAAAAAGCGCCGGAGAATTCTACTGAGACTAACCAATGAAAATCAAATTCCCGAAAATAAAACTACCTAAAGCCCTGAGCGAAAATAAGTTCCTCAAAGGGAAGAAAAACTTTGTCGTTCCTATAGCTTGCCTTGTCGGACTTGTTATCGTTCTCTTCATTCTGGAAGAAGCCTTCGGAGTTCTCAGTATTACATTTCATGGTCAAGGTACTATCAAGAAGACCACTAATGAAATTGTAACTCTTCAGAAACAACTCCAGAGAGAGCAGGTATCTTACAAAGAAATACTCGACAAAGAAGCAAAACTAATTGGTCAAAAGCAGCAATACTGGATCACCAAACGAGATGGCGACATTAATCAGAGCTTTCAGGAAAAGATATCAAGCGCGGCCAAGAATGCTAAGGTTGACTTAAGCACTGCAGGTTCTGTCCAAGTTTCAAAAGTAAGCGATGATTTGAGCATGGGCGAAGTCGAAATATCATGTTCTGGCGACATGGAAGGTATCACAAGGTTTCTTTATGCCATGACTTACTCTACTCCTAAAATGTACTGGGAAAGGTTTTCTCTGAGACCTGACAACTACAATAATAAAGGCGTAATTTACATGACCTGCGATGTGAAGTTTATGATAATAAGCAATGATAATATTCTACAACTCTTCGGAATTGGAGCTAATAGATGATAAAAATTATTTATATGGCCTCAATTCCTGTACTGATTATTATTATATTAATATTCGCTATTTTACATATTACATACATCTCGCCAATTATTAATCAGGAAATGTCCAGAACTACAGAAACACTGATTAAAGATAGCCCTGCTCCTGGCTCATCCGAGTCTTCATCTTATATGTCAAATCCTCCAATCCCAAGCGGTATATGGAAAAATAATATTTTTGATCCCGCAAGAGCTCTAGCCTCTGAAGGGGGAGCAACTTCAGCTTCGTTAAAAGATGTCACATTGCTTGGAGTCTTTGAAAATGGCGATGTGTCAGGTGGAATTTTCCTTATGAGTAATTTGCCTTCAGCTGGTGGGCGACCATACGGCGGACCGCAGGGAGGAGCTCAGACTCCTTACGGAAATTCAGCTCAACAACCTCCACTGAACCCTAAAATGGTTTTTCTTGTGGGCGAAAGACTTCCAAATGGTTTTATGCTAAAATCAGTAGCAAAAGATTCAGTAGTACTCCAGGGCGGAGATGGTTCTGTAACATTAAACTTGGAATTTGCTGATGAAAATAGCGGAAAAAGACTAGCTGAAGCACAGAGAAATAATGTTCAACAGCAGGTAAAAATAATTGACTCTGGCAAGAAAGGCGCGGGCGGCTCTTCTTCAAGCGGAACAAATTCTTCCAGCGTGGTTATCAGGAATGCTCCTGACTCAAAACAAGGTTCATATTAACTAATATATTTATAGATAAAAAGGGAATTAAAAATGCCTAAATCAAATTTATTTAAAGGAAAGACTGTTACAACTCTTACAGAAGGGTTAAAGAATAATATTCAATATGTACTGCTTGTCATAATAATTATAAATCTTTTATATCTATGCATATACATTAACGGCAAAATGGACAGTTTAAAACAGGCTCAAAATAGATTTGAAAGTGAATTGCTATCACTTAGGTCAATGGTACAAAAAGAAACTTTAGCTGCAGAAGAGAGCGCTAATATCCGATACGAAGCGCTGCAGAAAGTCTATTCCTTGAACCTTGATCAGACAAAAACCATATCTCAGATACCGACTGATAATGCTTTCTTTAAAAAATGGCTGGTGGCCAATCATGAAGAAAATACAAAAAACCTCGAAGCAGTGAACAATAAGCTTACTTTGATTCAAGCAGACACAAAAAATTTAAATAACAAAATCGGTTTATTGAAAGTCAACAATAGCAAAGCTACTGCTGTTCCTGCCAGGGAAAATGTAGAAGCAATTTCGCTTTAATTTATAATTAGTTAATTATCAATATTTAGGAGAATATCTGACAACTATGGTTAAAAAATTCTGCGCTCGCCTATGTCCTGTTCTAAAGAAGAGGATATTTTGGGTTTTATCTATAACTTTATTTTCTATGCTTATTTCCTGCAATACGCCTATTGATGATTCTCTTCCTGAAAACAAAAAGGATAATCCCAATAATTTTACAGAGCAGCCTATTGTTCCTGTTGAGGTAAAGAAAGATTCAGTTGATGCTGCTCAGCAGAAAGTTAAACCAGTCGCAATGACTGGACATAGTGTTTCTGAATCTGATATTGACGGGTTAGACGATCAGTCAGTTTCGAATATACCATCCGGCGCGGAAGCACCGTTCTATACTTATTTCGCAGAAAAACAAAAAGACTTTAAAGATGAAAATCATGTAACTATCAGTTTTAATGTCGCGCCGATAGAAGAAGTCGTGCCTACTTTTGCAAAAATCCTTGATTTCAATTTCTATCTTGACCCTACAGTCAAAGGCGTAGTAACTATGTCAGTTGACTCAAATCTCTCCAAAGAAGATGTGTGGCAGATATTTGAACAGGTTCTGGTTTTCAGCGGAGCGTATTGCTCTGTACAAGACGGAGTAGTTCATATCCTCCCTCTGAGCGCTATGACACAGGAGAGAATTGTCAGCGGTGGAGAAAGATATCAGTCTAATGTAAGCGTCATTCTCTTCAGGTTGAAGAATATTAAGTCAACCAATCTTGCCCAGCAAATTAAACCCTTCTTGACTAATGGAGCTGTAATCATTGATGTTGCAGACCAGAATTCACTAATGATAGTAGAGCTTCCCAGCAATATGCCTAAAATTCGCTCAATCATAAATATGCTTGATGTAAGCAATAAGCATTCCTGGCCTAGAGCCGTTGTTAAATGCTCAAATATCGCTCCTAGCGCAATTGCTGCCGAATTGGCCAAAGTGCTCCCTGTTCTCGGATTTCCTGTCGAATATAATCCGCCTGATAACAACAATACGGGATCGGGATATAGTTCGCCACCACCATCAAAATCAGCTTCAGCAGATACAGACAACATTGGAGCTATAAATCTTCAGGCTATAGACAGGCTACAGCTTCTTGTGGTGTCTGCCGCAAATGATGAAGTTCTTAGTGAAGTTAAAAAATGGGTTGATGTTCTTGATAGAAGCGATGTAGGTGACCAGGATCAGATATTTATTTACAATATTATGAATGCAAGTGCTGATGACCTGATTCAAACCATGTCAATTATTTTTAATGTTACTGGCGCTACTCTGACTCCAGCTCAGTCAACTCAGAATAGCGCGACTGGAGGGACTTCCAGTTCAGGCGGTATAGGGGGCAGTTCACCTGGAGGCGGAAGTTCAAGCGGCGGTGGATCAAGCGGCGGCGGGTCCGGTGGATTATCTATGAGAGCAACTGCTTATGATGTAACTCAGGTAACAAGCCAGAATACTCAACAGGGCAATCAGGGAGGCAGCGGACAAGGTGGAAATAATCAAAATTCGACAAGCATATATAACTCTCCGATGAAAGTTATGGCTGATGCCAAGAATCAAAGATTGGTTATAAGATGCACTCCAAGAGCTTATGCTGTCGTAAAAGCTCTCTTGGATAGAATTGACACTATGCCTGCCCAGGCGCTTCTCTCCGTGACAGTAGCTGATATTACTTTCGAAAATGATCTTGATATCGGCATCCAGGGTGTATTTAAAACTGGAAGCAGCACACAGGGTACGGACTATGGATTAGGCGATAAATTCCCCGCTGGTGCTACTGGCGCAAGCGATGGAGCATCATGGGTTCTTAATTCAAAAAATGCTGATGCCACTTTCCATGCTTTGCAGACTGATAAAAAAGTAACCACGCTTGCCAAACCTGAAATTCTGGTACAGAGCAATTCTGCCGCTTCAATTTCAATTGGACAGTCTGTCTCAATTCAGACTGGATCATCAACCAATAACAACGGCACTACTAGCTCATACGACTATAAAGATGTAGGGATAATTATCAAAATGACTCCTCACATCACAAAGGGTGGGCTGATTAATCTTGAGTTTAGCCAAACTTCATCAAAAATTGATAATGCGACTAAAACTGACACTGGACCAAACCCGACAATCACTCAGGAAATCCTCAGTACTGTAATGAATGTTCCTGACGGGGGCACGATTGTTATTGGAGGCCTTGTAAAAAATGACACTACTGACAGTCTGGACACAGTTCCTTTCATAAGTAACATACCTCTTCTTAATCGAATGGTAGGTAGCACTTCGATTAAAAAAACAAGAGCTGAAATGCTTGTAATGGTTACGGCCAATATTGTTACAAAAACAAGCGACCTGGAAAAGATGACCGAAAGGTATCAGAACAGCGTTAAGCTAATCAAGGATGGCTTCTCGAAGGATGCCATGGATAATTCGGAAGTAATGCAGGCAGAGGACTCAAATAAACTATACATAAAAGGCGATTGATCACATAACTTCTTAATACTATGAATTTTCTTAAGTCATTAAATGATTTCTCAAAAGAATTTGCCAAATTCTACGAGGCATACCCTTTGGATATTTCGTCTAAAGAGCGCGAAAAACTTGATTGGGAACTCTGCAGCAGGGGAACTATTCCCGAAGCAGAACTTATAAGAACTTATTCCAGAGTTACTGGCATCGGTATTAGGGAAGAAGATGAGCTTGTTAATGTCGAGCAGTTTCCAAAAATGTCGCTGGACTACCTGGAAAATTACTGTTTCATTCCATTCAAATGGGATGAAAAATCAGTTGAACTCATATTAAGCTGCCCATACAGACTCGATAGCATCTCATACCTTTTTAAGCAGCTCTACAATCTTGACACTACATTTACCTATACAAGAAGAAGCGTCCTAGAGAGGCTGATTCAGGAAACATACAATAAAGAACCCGATGATGATGATCAGAGTTTAGGGCCTGCAGACAGCGAGGAAGCTTTAATGAATATGGCAACCGAAGCCAAGATTGTGCGGTTGATTAATGAAGTTTTCTCCCGTGCAGTCGAGATGAATGCAAGTGATATCCATGTGGAGCCTGAAGAAAATAAATATATAATCCGCTTTAGAATTGACGGTAATCTCACAGAGTTTATGTCAGGTTCAATCAATCAGTTCCCCGCTGTGGCTTCCAGAATCAAGCTTGTCGGCGGTCTGAATATAGCAGAAAGCCGACTCCCTCAGGACGGCAGAACCAATATCCAGCTTGGCAAAAGCGACATAGATGTCCGTATAAATACTATCCCGACACTGAGCGGAGAAAGCATAGTCCTTCGTTTATTGAAAAAAGACGGCATGGACTTTAACCTCAAAAATACCGGTATGCTTGATGGAATGCGTAAAAGATTTGAAAGCATAATTACGCTTCCTCACGGAATAATCCTTGTGGTAGGCCCTACAGGTAGCGGGAAGACTACGACTCTCTACAGCATTATGTCCCAGCTTAATACCCCTGATGTCAAAATAATAACTATTGAAGACCCAGTTGAGTACAGGATTCCGCGACTCTCCCAAATGCAGGTTAACCCAAAAATCGGGCTTAATTTTTCAAGTGGGTTAAGAAATATTGTCAGGCAGGACCCTGACATCATCCTCGTAGGAGAAATAAGAGATAGGGAAACAGCTGATATTGCCATCAATGCGGCGCTCACCGGGCACTTAGTTTTGAGTACGCTGCACACAAATGATGCCGTAGGAGCAATAAGCCGACTGCTTGATATGGGTGTCGAAGGCTTTTTAATCTCTTCTTCTCTGATAGCTGTTCTATCTCAAAGGTTAGTTAGAAGAATATGCAAAGATTGCCAAGGCAAAAGCGCCACGGATCCAAGCGTTAAATGCAAAACCTGTAATTCGTCTGGATTTAAAGGCCGGCTTGCAATTATGGAATTGCTTCTCATTGACGAAGAAATCCGAAAGGCGATAAATAAAAAAACAGATAACTCTGTTCTAAATAGTATAGCTGTCAAGAATGGCATGATACCGCTTGAAGAAGATGGAAGAGTGAAAGCCAGTATGGGTTTGACTACGGAAGCAGAAGTGCATATTGCCGCAAAGAAAGAAGAATAGAATGTAGCACGGGCATCTTGCCCGTGAAGTTTTGAGTTGAATTATTTTGTTTTCAGGGTTTCGGATTTAGATATTCGATTTTAGGATTTAATTAATTATGGGAATGTATAGGTACAAAGCCTCTGACAAAACGGGTAAAGTCATTGAGATTTCCATTGAAGCCGAAAATGCTCAGGAATCCTTAAAAAGACTCAGAGGCAGAGGATTAAACCCGCTTGAAAGCTATGGTGAAGGCGGTTCTGTAGGTTCTAAAGGAAAAGGTATCTTCAAGAGGAAAGCTTCTTTTAATGTTTATCAGTTTATAGATAGATTAGTCCCTCTTCTCAAAGCCCATATCCAGCTGCATCGAGCCTTGGGAATAATGGCTGACGGTACAGAAGATAAGAATCAGAAAGAAATTATCCAAAGTCTGAAAAGAGGGCTCAACGAAGGCAAGAAATTATCCGAACTTGTCAGAGCAAAACCCGAATATTTTCCCTCAATCTGCGCTAACCTTATTGAAGCAGGCGAAGAATCAGGAGCTTTAATAGAGGTTATGATTGAGCTAAAACACTTTCTTGACTACAAGAAAGAAACGACTGAATTCATGGTCACAAGTTCGATTTACCCTGCCATAATTATATTTGTCACATTCATTGTTATAGTTCTTCTTTTTACAGTATTTGTCCCCAGATTTACCAAAATATTTTTCGATATGGGCAAAACTCTGCCTCTGCCTACCCAGATAATGGTATGGATCAGTAATATCATGACTGGTTTCTGGTGGCTCTGGCTAATTCTCATTGCCGGAATCTCTTTTACTGTCATAAAAGTAAGAAGAGATGAGAAAGGTCGAGTCTGGTGGGATAGGAAAATGCTGAAACTTCCACTCATAGGCGGCATTATAAATGTAATGGAAATCGGCAGATTCACAAAAACTCTGGCAGTGCTAATCAAAAATAATGTTCACCTGATAAGCACTGTTAATATTGCCTCTAAAGTTCTGGAAAATAAAGAACTGAAACTATCGTTGGTTAATATAAATGCTGACCTCAAAGGAGGCAAAAAACTCTCAAAAGCGCTTTCCAAATCTTCTTATATGCCAAGAATAGTCCTGCAGATGCTTGAGATCGGCGAAGAATCCGGAAATATGGGGGAAATGCTTGGAGATGTAGCAGAACAACTCGAAAAAGATATGAAACTCAAAATCAAAAGGCTGCTCGCTCTTTTCGAGCCTGCCTGTATACTTTTTCTTGCAGTCGTGGTACTGACTGTGGTTATATCAATATTCCTGGCAATAATGGAAATGAACAATATTTAAATAATAACAAAGGAGGCGTCTTATGTTAAAAAGAAAAAAAACAAGATTTTTCACTCTTATGGAAATGGTAGTGGTAATTGCCATCATAGCATTACTGGCAGCTATCGTTACTCCCATGTACTTCAAGCATGTAAAAACGGCCAGAATCAATGCTTGCAAAACTCAGATCTCACTCTTAGGCCAGGCTGTCGATGATTACAGACTCGACACAGGCAAACTCCCAAGAAGTCTTAACGATCTTCTTACTAATGGCTCAGGCGCCAAGAAATGGAATGGACCTTACCTTCAGGCAAGTAAAATTCCGCCCGATCCATGGGGCAATGACTATGTATTTGTAATGCCCGGCAAATATGGAGATTACGATCTATACAGTTACGGTGAAGCTGGCCCTGGCGGAGGTTCGACTAGTGATGGAGTCATTGGCAACTGGTCAAACTAAAAACATCAGAAGAAGTTTCACTCTTCTTGAGCTTATATGCGTAATGGCAATATCGGCTCTTTTGGTTGGTATTATTATAGGCAGGGTTGGCAAAGTCCCTGCCTATCTTTCATTTAAGAATGCTCTTTCAAATATCTCAAATGTTCTGGATGAAGCATCTAATCAATCAGAGCTTACCGGCAGACAAGTTGTTATAGTTTATGATAATGGCATTTTGTACCCTAAAGACAATGAACTAAAAAGAAGAGTAAGTTATTTAAGTTATCGCATACCGCCATTTATCGATGTTTCATTTAACAACCATTCTCCTGACAATAAACAGTTTGTCTTCTTCTCTGACGGTTCATCAAGCGGGCCGGATATGAATTTTTCATTTAAGGGTCATACTGCAGTCTTAAAACTTTCCAAGCTTACCGGTATGCCCACCATAAAAACAAATGATTAACAAAATCAAATGCAATAGATTTTTTACTCTGGTAGAGGTAGTTATTGCTCTGGCAATTCTTGCTATGGGGATACTTAGCGCAATGTCCATAATTTCTTTTTCAAAAAGAAGAATGGACAGGGCCTACGATAGTTGGTACGCTCAGCACATGCTTGCTCAGGCCGCCGAATATTACCTCCTTTGCGGGGAAAAACAAATCCCGCCCGA
>Ga0194053_10000118_pt1 | contig 59278 bp, 58 predicted proteins | sample SepL228m_MetaG_FD_161684 | JGI IMG/M metagenome (GOLD analysis project Ga0194053, IMG submission 161684) | Anoxic zone freshwater microbial communities from boreal shield lake in IISD Experimental Lakes Area, Ontario, Canada - Sep2016-L227-8m | ecosystem: Environmental > Aquatic > Freshwater >...
CTCATCTTCTGCCTCCATCACCGCACCTGGTCCCGGTTCAAAATGCCAGTTGTGCGCGCGTGAATAGCACATTCTCGTCCTTCCGGGTCACAGTTGCGGGCGCGGTCCTTCCCGCACCGCCCCCGCCATGGAACAGCGTATGGGAGAAGCTCAACTCGAAGCGAAGATTGTGATTTAGATACCAGTTGATCCCAATGGACCATGCGTTGGCAGAATTGGCGGAGGTTCTCGGGTCCGAAAACCGCGGAAATGCTGCCGGGTCAATGGCCAACTCCATGTACCGGCTGACCAGTTGCAGCGCGCCCCAATCTCCATTGCCGGGATTGAACGGCCTCCGCGGCGCGACAATGCCCCCGTAGCTGGCGTCTTCACCCGTAATCAGCCAGGAGCCGGTGACCTCCCAGGCCGTGTTCTGCAGGCGTGCGGACGCCATCGACCCAAGGCCCGCATGGGCCACTTGCTGGTCGGAGATGACATATTCACCCATCAACCCGAAGGGCCCGAAATAGTAATAAGCTTGCGGTGAAAGCCGCCAATGCTCCCCTTTGGCCACCACAATCGCTTTGTCAGCCGGGTTGTAGGCAAAAAACTGTTGCTGTCCGTCTGTGTAGTAGCCCGGAAGGCTGCCACCGGTCGTCGAAGGCAAGCCCGCGGCACCCGGCGTCCCCAGGCTCTCATAGCTGCCAGCCAACCCGAAACCCACCCCCTTTAGTCCTGCCTCCGATGATTTCACAAGTGGCTGCAAAAAAAGCCGCCCTGCAACCGCGGCGGCGTCCCCGTAATTCGCGTTCCCCGAATTGCCACCGTCGCTGGTGCCGTTAAAAAATCCCGCCGCGTAGCTCACACTTCGATCCAAAAAGTCGCCGTGCAATTGGACCCCAATGTCGCGATTCGGCACCAAGTCAGTCGCCATCGTCCGCTCGTTAAACAGGATGCTCCGGTCCGCCACCAACTGTTCCAGCCCGATCGGCACCTTGAACTTCCCTGCCTGCAACTGCAACCCCGGACTGTACCGGTAATTCACGAACGCATCGAGAATCGTAGGGCCGCTGGATGGTGCGAAATCGGGAACAAACATGAAATCGAAGTATCGAAACACCGTCCCTTGCAGGTAGATCCGTGCCCGCCGTAAGAGCAGTCCGCTATTGCCAGCGTTCTCCGAGTTGTCGAAAAAAGTCCGCGAATCGACTTGTAACAGGCCGCCCAGCCGCAACGCAAAATCCCCATTCGCCGAGCCAAACAAGAAGCCATTCTCGCCGAGACTGATGGTAGGAGCTTGTTTTGCCCTCGCTTCCGCCGCTTCCTGATCCAGTTCGTGATTGCGCTCCAAGACCTTCACTTTTTGGTCCAGATCCTCGATGCGCTCTTTCCCTTTGGCATCGCTCGCCGATTCGTCTGGTCCCTTGTCGTGTTCAAGAATCTTAACTTTATGCTCCAGCTCCTCGATGCGCCTTTGCAGTTGTCTAATCAGATCAACCGTATTCGTGTCCTCCGCCTGTAAAATCGACGTGGCCGGCTGCGCGACAATAATGAGGCCAACCACAAAAGCACGAAAACGTTTCGTCTGTCTGTTTGTCATCTAGGTATCTCCGCTTTGGCGGCTAGTTAATCCGTTCGAACACGACTCAGTATTGCCCACCATCTACACTATTGCAATAGAGGTTATTTCAGTTTAGCACTTGTTATATAACAAGTATGATCCATGCATATAGATGGTGGCACGGTAATTCTTGACCTCTTCGGTGTGGATTCTAAACTGGTCACAATATGAAACTTTCACTCCGCGGAGAATACGCGTTGCGCGCCCTGCTGGTCCTTGGCCTGAATTATGATGAGAATGTGGTGCGGATTCAGGCGATCTCGGAGCAGCAGAACATTCCCAAGCGATTTCTCGAGCAGATTCTCAACGATCTCAAGTCTGCCGGCATTGTTCAGAGCAGACGCGGCGTAGCCGGAGGCTACCGGCTGGCTAAGAATCCCGATCAGATTTCCCTGGCCTCGGTGGTACGCCACATCGAAGGTGCGCTGGCCCCTGTGAGTTGTGTCAGCGAGCAGTTCTACGAGAAATGCTCGTGCCCGGACGAGTCGCGATGTGCCATTCGGAGCGCCATGAAAGAGGTGCGCGACGCAGTGGTTAAAGTTGCCGAACGCGTCACAATCGCCGAACTCTGCGACCGGGCGCGCAAACTCCAACATGAGCCGCTCAGTCCGCTGGATTTCGTCATCTGACTTCTCTTGTGCTGATTGCATTGACCACCGCTTGTGATTGGATTATTTTGGCGACATGGAACACTCACCCGGATTTTTGAAATTGGTTAACGAGGCGCGGCCCTACGTGAAGGAGATCACTGTCGATGAAGCTCGCGAGCGGCTCGCCAAAAACCCCGAGGCCGTCCTCATGGATGTGCGCGAGGACCACGAATGGCAAAAGGATCACGCCGCCCAGGCCGTTCATGTCGGCAAAGGCATTTTGGAGCGCGACCTCGAACAGATGTTTCCCGACCCGAATCGTGAAATAATCATGTACTGCGGTGGCGGCTATCGGTCGGTGCTTGCCGCCGCCGTCGCCAAGAAGATGGGCTATCGCAACATGTTCTCCCTCATCGGCGGCTACAAAGACCTGCTCAAATCTCAATGGCCAATGAAGAGCGGCGCGTAAGCCAGCCATCAGAAACCGAGCAATTCGGGTTGTTCCAAACCCCGTCGTCCTGCCTCAACCGGCCATCGGAAAGCCCGTGCTCGCCAAAAAGAAGTATTCCGCTGCAGAATCTTGCTTGCGTAACGCGGCTTTTCGTGCAAACAATAACCCGTCCGGATGCCAGATGGCATGGGGTCGTAGCTCAGTTGGCAGAGCGTCTCGTTCGCAATGAGAAGGTCGCAGGTTCGATTCCTGTCGGCTCCACCATCTAAATTCCGGCCTTGAGGAAAAACTCTTTCGCAATCGCCTTCGGCTCTAGAATCAAAACCCGTCGTGATCCTGGCCCACGGGCGACGGACAAGTCCACGATCCATCGTCGCTGGCTTGGATTGGTGGCAGTTCAGCGGCGCGATTCGAATATTTGTGAGTTCGACGCCTTCCGGGGAACTCCGCACCGATGCGGCGGAGCACGCTGAAAGGATCACCCTGGCGATCCTCGTCGGATTCGGGCTTGCGGGTTGGAAGCCAGACGATGAGCTGGTGGGTTTTTCCTTCGGTGAGGTCGCGGAGGCCCCGCATGGAGGCCTCGCGGGCCTCGATGGTGGGATGGGCCCGGGCCAGGTCGAAGGCGCGATTGAAGTTTTGGAGTGCAAAGCTGTCTTTGTCGAACACGACCCAGATAGCCTCGTAAGGGGCCTTGGCGTTTTCAGCCGCTTCCTATCGGCTGATGGCTTCCTCCATCAGGCGATCAGTGTTCATGCCAGTGCCAACCCCATTGCCCTAACTGCCTAAGCAGCCTCACCCGCCGGGCGCGGTAGTCGGCCATCACAACTCATCACCCGGCATCGGCGGGACATTCGGTGATCCGTTCAGGAAGGCAAGGAAGTCCTCGCGCTTCGCATGGCGCGCGCGATCGCGCAGGTGATCTACCGTCAGAAGCGCGCTCAATTTTTCCCCGGCAGCGGCGGACATTAGTTGATCCACCGTCACACCCTCCCTGGCCGCGCATTCGCGCAACTGGCGGGCGAGACCTTCAGGCATTTGGATGGTCAGCGTGCTCACGATGTTTTCTCAATCAATTTCAGGAAACCACCCGGCGTCACCGCCGCGATTCCCCATTCTTCCGTTCCCCGGAAATCCCGGAGATTGTGCGTGACAATATAACGGCAACCCGCTCGCAGGAGCACCGTGCGATACTCGATGAACAGGGGTACGGAGACAACCGGTTGAAAACGGGCGTCCGGCATCCGCGAAAGCAATGCGTGTGATGCTCCACTTTTCGAGCGGGCGGCGGCCACAAGCAGGCTGGTATCAAAGACGACTCTCATCTGACGGCTTCTTCAACCAAAGTGAACTCTTCGATTTTCGTAATGGCAGACATCGCCATCGAAATACCGTTGTCCGGAACGTAAAGAAACTTCAATTGTTTTCAATCGCGCCGGCATACTCCACCCGCATCGTGCGCGGCATGAGACCATCTTGACGCCTACAGGGCCAACCGTCAAGCTCGATCAGGCGAGTAGCCGCCATGCTGCCCCCGCGCATCGGGGACCCCGGTCTCCAGATCGGAATCGTCTTCGCCTCAAGCTGCAAGTTCTCGCTGTCGCTCTTCCGCGGATCATCCTACTGCATCGCCCGCCATTGCTGGTAACCGCTTACCGCCATTCGACCGCGGCGTGTCATGCTAGAGGGTATCCGAAAAGGGATCGGCACACGGAAAGTCCTCCCCGGCTTCGCGGCTGGCACACTCTTTTCCCAGCTTTCCCGAGGAAATATTCGCGTCAGCCGCTCAGGCGGGGACGCCTTCACCGCACCGCCAACCCCTTTTCGGATAGGCTCTAGCCAACGTGTATCTGCATTATGTGCTGGACCTGTGGTTTGAGCTCAAAGTGCGTAAACTTGTTGGTTCCATCGAACGGTTAGAAGATGCCGGATGCAGATCGGCCTGTGAGCAAGCCGATCCCGCTGGTGGGCCACTGCCCGTTGCCCTAACTGCCTAAGCAGCCTCAGCCGCCGGGGAAACATTTATACGAAAGCCCAATGCCTTCAAAATTCCTTGCAAAGTAGTCAATCGGGGATTGCCTCTGCTGGATAGCGCTTTGTAAAGACTCTCTCTTTGAATATGAGCCTGTCGCGCAACGACACTGGCTCCCCCGCCAGCATCCACCACGTCCCGAAGCGCGAGTAAAAACACAGCTTGATCCCCTGACTCAAGGGCTTGAGCAAGGTATACAGCCGCATATTCCGGATCTTTGAGTTCCTTCAATAGTCCGTCTTTATAGCTAATCGTTTTCATTTCTTCTTAAGCTGTTTCCACTGCTTCCATAACCGTATCGAGGTGCTGATGTCGCGTTGCTGAGTTCGCTTATGATACCAATCATCAAACGGAACACTTCCGTTTTCGAGCTGGAGCTTCCGGATTTCGCGCTCAATCACCATGTCAATGTAAGCTATAGTTCACACCCGAGTCAACCAGAACTCTTCGGAAACTGCGCACGGGAAGATTGTGTGGCGCGGGAATTATTGGCATCTTCACTGGGCGACTGGAAATAACAGATGTCCCATCAACCGAACAATATCTCTGCCGGAACACAGGTCGTTTCGCTCGTGGAAGTTCACGGGACAAATGATTCGTTGGTGCATCCGCGAGGAGCCGTGGGCGTAGTCACGCGCACGCCGGCGGTAGAAGGAGAAACCTTTCTCGTTCGATTCCCCGACGGTTTCGAGAAATCGCTCCAGCGTTCGCAAATCGAAGTGTTGAAACATTTCAAGGATCGGCTTGGCGATGACTCACCGTCCTCAACATTCGACCTGGAATCTTTCATCATTTACCGCTGCGTCGTTGGTTCGCGTGCTTATGGGCTGGACAACGACAAATCGGACACCGACCGGCGCGGTATCTACCTCGCGCCCGCCGAACTGGAATGGTCGCTCTTCGGTGCACCGGAACAATTCGAAGACAACGCCACACAAAGCTGCTATTGGGAATTGCAGAAGTTCCTCACCATGGCACTCAAGGCGAATCCGAACATCTTGGAATGCCTTTACTCGCCGATGGTGGAAAAGGTAACGCCCCTGGGAGCAGAGTTGATCGCCGCCCGCCAGGGCTTTTTGAGCCAGATGATTTTTCAGACCTTTAATGGTTACGCCATGTCCCAGTTCAAAAAGATCGAGCAGGACATCCGTAATCAAGGCGAAGTGCGCTGGAAACACGCCATGCACCTGCTGCGGTTGCTGCTGACTGGCGCGGCCACCCTTCGCGAAGTCCGCGTGCCTGTGCGTGTCGAAGCGCATCGGGAACGACTGCTGGCGGTCAAACGAGGCGAACTGCCCTGGGCCGAAGTGGACGTCTGGCGCAAGGAACTGCACATCGACTTCGAACACGCTCTGGTCGAAACCAAACTGCCTGAACGCCCCGACTACGAAGCGGCGAATCGCTTCCTCATCAAAGCACGGCGTGAAATGGCTGGTGGTGCATGAATATTGATGGCCGCCTTCACCGGATCGTCGCAGCGCAACCATATCCGCTAGGCATGGAGCCGGGCAAACACTTTGGCGCCCTGCTCGATGAAGCATTCGAAGCACAACTTGAGGGCGGGTTTACTGACCTCGACGGCGCGCTGAAATGGCTGGACGGACGCAACTGATTATTTATGAGCTTCATTATCGGGCTCTTCAGGTAGTCGTGTGGGTGAATTGTGGTGTTCTTTTGGCTCGCAAACGAGATAGAACTAGCAGGGGGGCGGGCTGCGAACCCTCTAGCTCGCGCCCCCCTGCGGTCGAAGGTTCTCCTGATGTTTTCTTCTTTCGGCTGTACAGAAGAAAGTGTTGGCCACAATGGTCCTTCAGCGCGGCCGATCTGCGTCTCCCCAATGAGAAACGATGAGTTTTTCGCTTTGGACCATGGATTGCAGGGGGCATCCGCGAGAGTTGGACCGAGTGGTCACCGCATGCTGTCGTGCATGTTCAGGCCGTTCGTGGCCGAAAACAGGGCGTTTCCCGCGCTCTGGAGCTGGCATTCACCCACAGATTCTGCTGACGAGGCGCCATAGGCCAAGACACCTCGACCGGCAAGATCGCCCATCTCTACGTCGGCCACCACAAGACCGGCCTCCTCGTTGCCCTCAACAGCGATCACACTGGCGCGCCGGATTTTGCGAAACCACTCTGGTCCTGCGGCGATTTCGGCGGCAACGCCGCTTCTGGGGGAAATTGCGCCAGGCACTGTTTCGAAGCGAACCCCCTGAGCCGACCGCCGCCCAGTCGGTGGCGACCGAGGCTCAGGCAGGCCATCCTCATGAGACTTGATCGGCGCGAATTCAAGCCAGACCGGGCCCAACGTGAGTCCGAACAACTGATTGAACATCTCCGAGCGGAGTTCGCACGGCTGGAGTGGGTTATGACAAGAGATATCCAGGCACTCCAAGTGACTGGCGGACGCCGGTCTTGTGCGTGATCGTGAAATGGCCGACGGTGCGGGATTGACCCGGGCGGATTCAAGAGCCTGCAAAATCGTAGCCGCCGACGGCAGTCGGCGCACTTTTCCTCGATTATCGGAATGTTAGCGCCGACTGCCGTCGGCGGCTACGATTTCTTGAAACCACCCTGGGGATTTACCCGGGGCAGGATTTTAGCCTTTAGCCTCCAGCCTTCAGCCTCTAGCTTCTCCGGCCCATGGCTCAGGTCGTTTTAGTCAAAATCGCCGCGATGTTTCTCGTCATCGTCGTCGGCTGGCTGGCCCGTCGGCGTGGATTCCTAGCGGCGGAGTTTACCGCCACGCTCAGCCGCCTGGTCGTGGACATCGCCTTTCCCGCGCTCGTATTCACGCAATTACTGCGGACAGTGGACGCCGCTGCCCTGCGCGCCGAGTGGTTCAGCCCGCTGCTGTCTGTGCTGATGTTCTTTGTGGCGTATTTCGTCGGACTTGTGGTGTCGCCACTTTTCAGCGGTCCGGCACAGCGCAACACACTCATTTTCCTCGTCAGCGTTCCCAACTGGGTTTTCCTGCCACTGCCGATCGCCGAGGCGCTTTACGGCGCCGCTGGGGTACGGACAGTGCTGCTTTTCAACGCCGGCGGGCAACTGGTGCTGTGGTCGTTCGGCGTCTGGATTCTCCACGGCAGCATCCGCCAGGCGCTCCAGAATCTGCTGACGAACACGGGCCTGTGGGCCACGGTGCTGGGCATCGCGGTGGCGCTGCTGTTTCCTGCCGCGCGCGGGCTGGAAACCATGAATGCCACGAGTGCATCACTCGGCGCTGTAGTGGGCGGCTCGCTGGTGCAGGCGCTGGCCATGGTCGGGAGCCTGACCATCCCGCTGTCATTGTTAATGATCGGCGCACAACTGGGCGGGCTGTCAATTGCGGTACACCGGTTCCCGCGACCGTTGTGGGGTGTCATCCTCGCGCGGCTGATCGTCGCGCCGCTAGTGACGGTGGCGCTGGGCTATGCAGCGATGCGGGCGGGCGTGCAGATTCCGGATACGACGCGGATGGTGTGTTACCTCATCTCAACGATGCCGGTGGCGATCAGTTGCAGCGTGATGACCGAGCGATACGGCGGCGACGTGTCGCTGGCGGCCGAGGGGACTTTCTACAGCACCCTCTTCAGCCTGCTGACTGTGCCCGCGATGTTCTGGTTGATCCAGCAGTTCGGACTGTAATGGATTTATGAGCCAGCCCCTGAAATTCCTGTTTATCTGCAGCCAAAACAAGATTCGTTTGGCAGTGAGTGGTTGCATACTGCATGGATATACACTATTACTATTTAGGCCCGTGTCAACGACATCCGTTTGCGATGAAAGCGGACAGGACGTCCGTTGTCCGAGTCACTGGCGTTACATTGTCCCGTGCCGGCGTCACAAACATTGCTGTTTCCAGATCCGCGGCCGCTCGTCGAGCGGTTGGGCCCGGAGTTCTTCCGGCAGGTGACCGATCGCCCCGGGGTTTATCTGATGCAAGATGCCACCGGGTTGGTGCTTTATGTCGGGAAAGCCAAAAACCTGCGGCAGCGGCTGGGCCATTATCGTGTGGCCAACCCTGATCGGATGGGACGCCGCCATCTTCGTTTGTTGCGGCAGGTGGCACGAATTGAATTGCAGGAATGCACGGATGAGTTGGCGGCGCTCGCCAAGGAAGCTGAACTGCTGCGAGTGCTCAAACCCAAGTTTAATCGTGCCGGCGTCTGGCCCGCCACGCCCCGTTTTCTGGTCTGGCGCCGGGCAGGATGGACGCTGGAGATGGCTATCTCTGAAACGCCTGCCATCGGCTGGCAGGTTTTCGGACCGTTCGGCAGCGGGGCGGTCTTTTTGCGTGCCGCCCTGGTGCGCCTCCTTTGGTATGCGCTGAATCCGGCCTTGGGATCAGCCGCCATGCCGCAAGGTTGGTTGCACGGACGACTGGGGGCGATCGCGACTATCGAGGCAAGCCACAGTGGGGTCGATCTGGTTTTAGCGAAGCTGTTTGAGGGCGATACCGACGGGTTTGTCGCCTGGATCGGCGAACAGACAAAGTCATTGGTTTACGCTTACGATTTGGAAATGCGGAATGCCGATCTCGAGACGGTGACCAATTTTTCGCAGGCCAAGGCACGCCGCACCTTGGCTTTCGCCGCACCAGATCAAAGCGCCGCTGTCGCACATAAGGATCAGGATGGGATTTTCCCCTTTCTGGCCGGGGACTGCAGGTAACCGTGAACGTTCCGGCATCAAAACCAGTTCACACGATATGCTTTCGTGCTGAAGGAAGTAGTCGGCGACTCCTGGAAACGGCAGTTATGATGAAGCACTCGCCTCGATCATCGCACTGATCGTCGAGAGCCGTGCTGTCTTTGTCGGAGCCGCCAGTATCGGCCAGCCGACCGGCGGCAGTGTGGAGCCATATCGGCGGGGGTAGATCTGATGCTCGCCGGTCGCCCATTCGGCGCCCTCGACCTCGGGCTGGCGATTGAAATTCGTCTCGGTTGATTTCTCTTCCGAGATCCCATCAACACCGAACTGACTATTGCTGCGACCCCACCCGATCTACCAGCAGCAGACCGGGAGCCATTTTCTTGTCGCCCTTCAATCTTAGGCGAACCCAACCGTCGGACGCGGTTGTGAATTCAATGCCTCCGTCAACCCGCACGCACTCAAGCAAGTTACCTACTGGCTCAGCGACCAAAGGCACAGGCGAAATGAGATCTTGCTTCCAGACTACCACCAAACAAAATGTCCAACAATATGACGATGCTCTGTCCGATTGACCGACGCGCCTTTTTCCGTCTGACCGTCCTTGCTGCCGGCAGCCTGGCAATCAGGCCTAGCCTCTCCGCCGCCGATCCGTTGACCGCCGTGCCTCTCAGCCGTCTCGATCGGCTGGCTAGCGGCGCGAATATCTGTCGGTGGTTTCGTTCTCCCCGCGGCAACCCGGCGGAGCACTTCACCGGCTATATTTCCGAAGACGAGGTCGCGTTCATGACCCGAATGGGCCTCAAGCATGTGCGTCTGTGCGTGGCGCCGCGCGTCATCATGGATCACACCTCGGGCGAGATCATCGAAGACCGCGGCAAACAACTGGAAGCCGCCATCGAGCGATTTCACCGGGCCGGTCTGCTGGTCGTGGTGGACATTCACAACGAAGATCGCGCGGCCGAACTTGACCCGGCCTGGCAGGAGGCGTTCGTCCGGTTCTGGGGCGTGCTAGCACGGCGGCTTTCGCGGTTCGACCCCGAGTTGACTCTGTTGGAAATCATCAACGAGCCGGTGTTTGATCGTCGTGAGGAGGAATGGAACAAGTTGAACGTGCGCCTGGCCGGTGTCATCCGGCAGAACGCGCCGCAACACACCATCGTTACGTCAGGTCCCAACTGGGGCGGCATTGACGGGCTGAAGAAGCTCAAGCTCCTGCCGGACAAGAACGTCGTTTACTCGTTCCATTGCTACGACCCGTTTGCCTTCACCCATCAGGGTGCGACATGGGCCGGCGACGCCGTCAAACCCTTGCGCGGCGTGCCGTATCCTTCGAGTCCTGAAGCCGTGGAACCGCTCCTGCCCGGTCTCGAATCCTCGCCAGCCTCGAAGCGGATGGTCGAATCCTATGGCAAGGAACACTGGAACAAGGAAAAGTTGGCGGCACTCTTCCGGCAAGGCATCGAGTGGGGCATCCAGAACCAGGTGCCTTTGTATTGCGGCGAGTTCGGCGTTTTTCCCATGCACAGCAAACCGGAACACCGGGCCAACTGGTTCCGCGACTTCGGCGCGGTGCTGAGCGAGAACCGCATCGGCTGGGCGGTGTGGGGTTGGGATGAGGGCTTTGGCCTGAATCGTCGAATGGTCAACGGCAAACCCACGGTGGACACCGTAGTTGCGCAGGCACTGGGGCTTAAGACACAATAGGGACGGCGGACAACCCCCTAAAGATATCAAAAAGCAAAACATGAAGACTCGATTCGCAGCCTCCTAGCCTCACTTTCGCATCTGAACTCCGCGCCGTCTCTTGCAGAAGCCAAGAAGGAAGAGCCGCTGAAAAACGACATTACCTCCGATGCCGTCGTGGTCACGCCATAGGATGAAAAATCCAGAAAACCGAGGTTGCTTATCTCCTGCTCAATGTCATCCGGATTCAGATAAACGCCGAGCAGGGGTGGTGGGAGGTAGGACTTTAAGGTGCTCTTGCCCGACCCGTTGGGCCCGGCGAACATCCGCAGCCGTGGGGTGGCCGCGGTCACCGGATGGTAAGGAAGCTGCCGGAAACGACCTGGGTGGGGGGCTTGATTTTCCTGACCTCCACACGATGGCCATCAGGGAAGACTTCGTAGATGATGCCGTCTTCCGACTGCAGCACACTCTGACCCGATGCCAGGACGCGCTCGCGCGCAGTTGCAAACGCCGATCCGGAAACGGCGGGAAACTGACTTTCGAGATTTTGAATGTCTTGATCTGACATAGCGAGTCTTTCTGTTGAAAACATAGATTATCCGTTGCTTTACAGCAAGCTCGTCCTTCTGGTTACTGCAATTCAGACAGTGGGGGAAGGGAATGGACCCGGGGGGCCGGAGGCGCGTGGGTAAAAGGCGGCATTTGGTTATCCCGTTGACTTCCGTTGCATTTGCACCGATGGGGTCTTTCCTGATTCCATTGGGCTTTGGCGGTTCTGCATTCTCACTTGCGCGCGCATGCGCGCATGCCTTGTTCAGGCCATCGCCCACTGCTCGCGCAAGAGCTTCGCCATGTTGAGAATCAGCTTCGTCTTCTCTTCCTGCGGGAGGTCCTTCTTGGGGTCCGCCGGATTCCTGGGCCAGCCGCCCTCGAAGCTGACGGCACCGCGGTAGCCAATGAGCTTCAGTCCCTTGAAACCGTCCACGTACTGGTCTGCATCAGGATGCACGCCGGGGATGATCCGCTCCTTCAGCCCCGCGATGTGGACGTGCGAAAGCAGCTTGCCCGCGCAGATAAACGCGCCCATGAAACTCGTCTCTTCCATGCCCATGTGCCAGAAGTCACCCATCACGGTCGCGCCGGGGCCGATGTCCGCCGCCATTCGTGCGCCGTCCGCTACTTGGCGCAGAAACGGTGTTTCGTTGCGGCGAAGCGGCTCCAGCACGATCGATGTGCCGTGTTTCACCGCGTGCTGCGCCAACCGCTTGCCCGTGTTCTCGACGAAATCCTTGCGTAGTTCCTTCCCGCTCAGGCGCCCGGGCTCGCTCAGCTTGCCGCGCGCGGGGCAAATGATCAGGCCGACCGACTTCATCTTGCCCAGCGCCGCGATAATAGGCAGAAACTTCTGCACTTCGGCCTCACGCTTCTCCTGCTCGACGTAGGAAAAATCGCTCGGGCCGCACGCCGTGGCGAGGAACAGCTTGCGCCCCTTCATCGCCTCGACCAGTGCGTCGCCGTTCTTGATCGGCCAGTCGTCAGACGGGATCTCGACAGCCCCGAAGCCGTTCGCTTCAAGGAAATCGAGCTTCGCTTTCATCTCGCCGCCGGGAATGCCCCACCACTGCAGACAGAGATTCAACTCGGCCGGTTTCTCCGGGAGCGTCAGTTTCGGCATGCCGTTCCCTTGGCTCGCTTGTCCCTGTGCTGCGACAAGCTGCGTGCCGCAAACTGTGGCCACCCCGGCGACTGCCGAAGTTTTTAAAAAATCTCGTCGTTTCATATTGCGTCCTCTCGCCTGCATCGCGTTGACTACACCCCGACCAGCCTCTGAGCTAGCATTGAGTTCACACAAACCAATAACACGGATTGGGCTGCAATGTCGAGAGCGCACTCCAGAGCGAAAGGAGCGCGCGGGAGGGGTGCCGCCGTCTATCCCGGTCTGCGTGGAAGGAGCGGTGCGCCAATCGGAAACGATGCACCAGGACGGTGATGAGGAAAATCAGAATTCTTACCGACCAGCTTCTGGTCAGCGGCAAATAATGGCGAATCCTCTGGCTAGAACGAGCGTTTTGTCTCAGGTTGCTTTCGGACGCAGTCATGGCCTCAACAGTTCATCAGCGCTTCGCTTCGCGACTCCCGTCTCTTGAGCAAGAGATGGGCGAAGAACTATTTGTTTCGGGTTTGGTTGGGCCTTACCGACTTTTCCAGCGGGAAAATGGACACCGACACGGAATCGATGATGCCACGACCGCATGGTATGCGCTGCAGAAAACGCCCCCGGTAAAGAAGACGCTCGATCTGGGCACTGGGATTGGAACGGTCGGCCTTGCCGTGCTTTGGGGCCTCGGTGCGGGGGCGGAGTTGACGTGTGTCGAGGCCCAGGAGATTAGTTACAGGCTGCTTACCGAGAACATCCTGGGGAATGGACTAAACGAGTGTGTTCGGGCCATTTACGGGGATATCCGCGACCTGGATTTAGGTGAACGCTTTCCGCTAATCACCGGGAGTCCTCCCTACTTTCCGATTGGGACTGGATCGTTGCCGGAGGATTCGCAAAAAGCCCACGCGCGATTCGAGTTTAGAGGCGATGTCGGAGATTACGCACGGGCTGCCAAACGGCACATTACCGAGGATGGTCTGTTTGTCTTCTGTTTTCCGTTTCAACAGAAAAGCAGGTGCATCAAACTGGTGACTGATGTGGGGTTCAGGCTGATGACAATCCGCGATGTGGTGCCGATGAAGAGCAAGCCGGCGCTGTTCTCGCTTTTTTGTGCTTCGCTCAGCTTCACAGGTGCGCTCACAGAAGAAAATCCATTGATTGTGGCATTCGAAGACGGGAAATATACGCTGGAGATGAGGGCTTTACAGGCGACACGCGGGTTTGGACCTGAAGGGACAAATGTGATCCATTAGCTAAATTCCGGCCTTGAGGGAAAACTATTTCGCAATCGCCTTCGGCTCCAGAATCAAAATCCAGTCGTGATCCTGGCCCACGGGCGACGGACAAGTCCACGATCCATCGTCGCTGGCTTGGATTGGTGGCAACGGCGTTTTTCCGCCGTTGACGGGATCGAAATACGTCGCGGTCCACGCGGCGCGCGAGCCAAGGTTGCGCACCAGGATCGGCTCACTGCGCGGCACCCAAATGATGCGCACCTTGCTGGGGTCCCCCGCCGCTTGCGGCCCGTCAAATTCGCTTTGTCCGCCGATCTTACCCCACGGCGGGTCGCCATAGCTCGCGATCGTCTGAGCCGGCGACCACGCCGAGTCGTCGAAGCTCGTTGTGTCCCAGTCCGCCTCGGAGTTTTTTGCCGAGCGCCAGGTGGCATCGGACATCAGTCTCATCGTTTCGCCATCGGCGAAGCGGATTTCGAGACAGGCGATCAGTCCGGCGGGATTGGCCGGCACGTCGGCGGGATTGTTCTGGGCGAGGATGGCCAGGACATTGGTGCCTGGCGTGAGTCGGCGCGCGAGGTCATTAAACTGTTTGCCAATCTGCCAATTGCCCTCAGCACCGATCTTCTCGCCATTCAGCCGCGCCGTAAACCAATCGTCCGCCGAGGCGAACAGTCGGGCTCGCGTGATGGCCCTGCCCTCTGGCAACGTGAAGCGCTTTCGGAAATATCGCTTCTCGGCCGGCGCGTCATGGGCCGGGTTGCTCTCGGGGAACCAAATCCAGAGGCACCCGTCAAGCTTCACCTGCGCTTCGCTTGTGAACGCCACCCATTCGGGATGAGGAGTGAAGTGGTGCCACGGGTATTGTTCCAGCAGCCTTTTGCCGAGGGCCAACTGGGTCGAGCCGGGCAAACGCATCGCTTCGTCCCAGGGAGTCGAACCCCAGTTGTTGCCGCCTGGCGATTTACCATAAGGCTGCTCGCGCCGGTTCACCTGCCAGATGCCGTTGGCGCCGTAAGTGTGGCCCGCGCAGCCGCTGTTGAGGATGTGCGCCCAAAAGGCCTGCCGCGCATCGTCGGCGGTGAGCGTGGGCTTAATCTCCAGTGCCTCGTAACGTGCTTCACCGCTGATGACCGGCATCGCCGGCAGCGTGCGCCACCCCTTGGTCGCAATGGCCGCGTGTTGCGCGGCGGGGGAGCCGTGACCGGTCTGTTGCATGTCGAAATCGAGCACGCCGGGGTCGGTGACGGATTCGCGCGCCGTCTGCGGCGGATGAATTGTCACCAGCCGCTTGAAGGGGTCGGTGTCGTGGATAAAGCGGATGACCTCCGTCCACTCGCGTTTCTGCCGCGCGCCCTCGGCGGCCTTGTCCTTGGACAGATAAAACGGCATCGCCCCTTCGCCTGCCGCGCACCAGACCACCGGCAGCGCGCCCCAACGGGCGATGAGACAACGCCAGTGCTGCTTCATCTTCTCCGCGCCCAGCCACGGCAGGTGGTAGCCCCACGCGCCGACGATGCAAGGCACAAACCCCTGCCCTACCAGATAGAAGATGCGCCGATCCGCAGCGGCGAAATACTCCGGTCGGATGCGCGCGTAATCCCGCTCCCACGGGAAACCGGCTTCATTCGCGCCGCGCTCATCGAACGCCGGCATGTCGGGATAAAGCCCCGCGACAATCTGGACGACGTTGAAACCCTTTGCGCGTCGGTCGGCGGCAAGTGTCTGGAATTCCTCGGGCCAGCGCAGGCGCTGACAGAGGCCCATCCACCATGTATCGCCCAGCCAAAAGAAGGGCGTGCCGTCAGCCTGGGCGAAATGCCGCTGGTCCGCAGCGACGCGCAGTGCCCCGTGCCGGAGGAGTGGATTCTTACCGGCATAGGGCGCGACCTTAATCGCGCCCTTGACGCCGTGAAGTCCCTGGTCCCGCGCCTCGGAGCACTCGCTGCGGAAGCGATGCGTTCCCACAACTGGCGACGCGTAACGCACCTTCCACACATTCGTCCCCGCCCAAAACGCCGGCACGCGAAGTTCCCGCCCTTTCGGGTCGCAGAAGATGGCGTCGAGCGTCACTTCGTTGAACGGGTCGGGATATACCCGAGTGGCCGTGAACGTCAATTCAACCATGACATTCGCCTCCGTCTTGAGAACGGCTTCCTTCGCCGGCGCGACAAGGGTCAATCCGGCGCCGAGCCAGATGGCCAGTACCGGCTGGCACCAGAATTTCCTGATTACATTTTGCATAGAAGGATCGGGTTGCCCGCCGGATTTGAAACTCGGCTGACATTTATATCCGGGGCGAACCGTGGTGTCAGCAAAGCTTGGTCGGCCCAAAGATGAAGGAGGCAACTCACCGGATCGCTGACCACGTTGTTGGCGAGGATGCCGGCGGGCATCGGCAGACGCACCAGCCCAAACAAAAAGCTAATCGTTTCGCCCGGACACAGCTTCATCGCGAGGCCAAGGGTGAACATAATCAAGCTTTCATCTTTGCGTGCAGTAAGTCCCGAAGTTGAATGGTCTCCGAAAGGTTGTCAACTTCGTTGCACTGCTCCTAATCCACCCTCCACCCACACGCATTCGCCGCCGCCGTCGGGCGGAACCTGGCCGAGGGTGTGAAAGCGCTGATGCTTGCATGCCTTGCTGGACGAGACCGTCGAGGGATTCGTGGACGACCTGGGCCTGCGGCCCGATGGCCTGGGAGATTTCGTCGGTCTTCTGGTTGGGGGGGGCGCTTCGGCGGTCACGAGGGAGCCGGAGAGATACCAGCGTGATGGCACGTCCGGAGGCAACTCGTGAGCGAAGGCGTGGTCGTTATCGGGGCCGACGAGGTCGAGTTTGAGGGCTTCGACGAGTTCGGAGGGGATTTGGGGGAAGGTCATAAGCAGAAACCGGGAAATGGCCGCGAAAGAACGCAGAGAGCGCAAAGAAACGCCTTGTTTTCGGGTGTCGAATGCATGGTCGATTCAGGTGCGGAGTTTGCGCAGGTGCTCTGGCGCGGAATCGTTCATGGCTCGCACAAGACGATCAACTTCCGTTGATGGGTTTGCCGGCTTTGGAGTTGCAGCGTCTCGGTTCGAGCCACCAATTGGGATTCCACGCGCAATCTTCACTCATGCGATTTCTTTTCCGTTTTGCCGGGCGTTTCGTGGGCTTGGAACGTGCCCAGCAGCCCCGCCGGCACAAACGGCACTGCGCCGTAGCGGTCCGACATGTAGCCCCGCACCAGCTTCATGATGTTCATCTGCCCACCGCCGCGCTCCAGAAACAGGCACGCGGCCTCCGTCGCTTTGCCGATATGAAAAAGCAGAGATTTGGTTCTTGGCGCAGCCGCTGTACTTGACGCTGCGCGGGTGAGGTTCAGCCGCGAGTTGAAGTGTTCTATGTTGTTCTCGTTTCTGATGTCGTTCAAAGCGTGATGTGTTCTGCAAGTCAGTTCCTGATCTGCACGCGGAAGAAGAGGCCGGGCGAGTTGGTCATGGGACAGTTCAAGGTGACGGGGTTGCCGGTGCCGGGCTGGAGTGGGCCATAGGCCGACCAGTTGATGCAGTCCGGCGTGGAATAGACCTGGTAGGTCGGGCCGGATTAGCAGGTCAGGTCTCCCGCCTGACCATTATTCTCCGCGAATGACCGGAATCCGGCTCAGCTCTCGCATATTCGCATGTATTTCACGCCTCTATAACTACTTAGCACAGCGACAATCAACCAGAGTCCCCCACCCGCAGCCCGAATTGCACCATAGTACCTCCGTTACACCTCCGTAGTAGCTCTGTAAGCGATACCGAGCTACAACGGAGCTACTACGGTGTCGGGGGGGGGGGCTATTCGAACCAGTCAGGACTGGGCGAAATCGACCCAGCCAAGATGAGACGGTAGTTGAGGATACTTTCACAAACAAACCAACGCACACTGTTCATAGGCAATTATTTGCGAAAGCACTTTCAACTTTTGGAGAATTGTCAGGTGGCTGGTTTTGATCCGCCCGGTGACAGGAGGTAGGACTGGTGGCCGAAGTAACGTCTGAGGGCACGTTCCAATTCTTAAAACAGCCGCTGTCGGCTCCGGAGACAGGGAGGGTTCTCACGGCATGTGCGCGCAGGCAAGCGTTGGCGAAATCCCTGGCGGCACGGCGAGACTCGCGCAAGCAATCCCGAGCGATAGAATGGCAGCGTTGGGGGTAAATCGCGGCGAGTGGCTCCAGCTCGCCCCTCAGTCTCGGGACTGCGCCTGTCAGCGGGTTGCAATACGCGGCAAGTCTGCGCAGAAAGGCCGCGGTGATGGCGGGCAGGTCCACCGCTAACACCAGCACCAGGGGAGCCGTCGCGGTTGCTAAAGCGCGCTCGATGCCGCCCAGAGGGCCACCGCCCGGCTCAAGATCGAAAAGGACCGAACATCCCAGAGTGGAATAATCAGTGTCTGTCCGGCCGGAAATGAATACGTCCCGGATGCCTGAGTCGCGGACCGTGGCCACGGCGCGCCTGATCAGGGGTTGGCCGCCTATTTCAATCCAGGCCTTGTCCTGGCCCATTCGGCTTGAATTACCGCCGGCAAGGATGACGGCGCTCAAGTGCATGCAGCCACTTTGAGAACGCCGTCGGTGAGAATACGCGCCCGCAAACCGCCGCGGCCTTGCAACCAGTCTTCGGCCCCAGGCCCGATGGCGGAGTTCATCCAATGACAGGGTTTGCATTGCTCCACGCCGGAAAAGCGGACGCCTTGAATCTCAAATCCAGTGCCCACCAGTGAATTCAAATCCGCGCCGGCGATAATGGCATTGCGTCGGATGGCGGCAGTCTGAGCCTCTGGGAGGTTCAGTTCGCGGCGGAACGCGTCGAAGACTTCCAGCGCGAAGAAAGTGATTTGGCCTTTGTAGTTTTCTCTGAAGTCGAAGAACCGATCACCACGAATGCCACGGCCGGTCACGCACTCGACTTGCTTGACTTCGACACTGGGGTGCTGTCCGGCGGGCCGGCCGTTATGGCCAAAGAAGTTGTGACCTGGTGAGATGAATAATTGGCAGACCTGGATCATTCAATTTTGCGTAATCTGGAGTGAACACTCCTTCATCTTTGCAGGGAAGCCAACCGGAATCTCGGAAAACATAAGACTGCCCGGTTCTTCGGGTCCGAGCACTGGGCGGTTCCAGACGCTATTGTCAATACCACTTGCCCTTTCTCCGCGATCCTTCATGCTAAGGGCGCCATGGCAAACGACCGCATGATCGTCGATCCCGGGAAGAACCCCGCCCCGATGACCTCCACCGATCCGACGCTGACCTTGCTGCCGCGGCTCAAAGCGAAGGCGCTGACCGAAGCGCAGCCAGCAAACGTAGAGTCTTTTTACCATCTGCGCGACGGCATCGCCTCCGGGGTCTGTTGCGGGACGGCTTGTTTCGCTGCGCGTCATGCCAATCCACAGCGGTGGCAGCAGGCGCTGTTGCAGGCGGATTCGGTCCATTGCCTGGGCCAGTGCTACAATGCTCCCGCCGCAGTGGGTGACGCGGAGCGGCCCCGCATCGAGACGCATTGCCGCCAGCCAATCGTTCTGGAACGAATCGCCCGAGGTAGCGTGCGAACGCTCGCAAATTATTTGCAGACGGGAGGGTATCAGGCCTTGGCGAGTGCCCGGCAAAATCCCCCCGAGGCCGTGATGGAAGCGGTCGAGTTTTCGGGGTTGCGGGGCCGGGGCGGGGCCACGTTTCCCACCGGTAAAAAATGGCGGCTGGCTGCCAGGCAACCGGCGGGCGAGAAATTCATCGTGGCCAACGCGGACGAAGGTGACCCGGGGGCGTACATCGACCGTTTTCTCATGGAAGACGACCCGCATTGCCTGCTCGAAGGCATGGCCCTGGCCGCTTACGCTGTGGGAGCCAGCCAGGGACTGATCTATGTCCGGGCCGAGTATCCGCAGGCGCAAAGGATTTTGGCGGACGCCGTCGCCGAAGCGCGGGGTGCAGGCTGGTTTGGCGGAGGCGGCGGGGAGACGTTTTCGTTCGATATCAGGATTGTGTCGGGGCATGGGAGTTATGTGTGCGGAGAAGAAACCGCGCTCATCAATTCGATTGAAGGCAACCGACCCGTGGTCATGGCGCGCCCGCCCTACGCGGTGGAAAGCGGCCTTTTCGGCAAGCCGACGGTGATCAATAACGTTGAGACCTTCGCCAATATCCCGTGGATCATCCGTCACGGCGGCGAGGCTTACCGGGTGCTGGGATTCTCGCAAAGCCGCGGCACCAAGGTGGTGTCGCTCAATTCCCTTTTTCGGCGGCCTGGTCTGTACGAGGTCGAGTTCGGGGTACCGGTACGGGAGCTTGTGGAGACCGTTGGCGGCGGGCTCAAAGAGGGCGAACTACTCGGAGTGATCATGGGTGGGCCGCTGGCCGGAATTATTCCGCCGCATTTGTTGGATACGCGGTTTGGCTTTGAGGAGCTGCGCGCGATCCATGCGAGCGTCGGACACGGCGGTGTGATCGCCTTTGACAAGCGGACGACCATCCCGGACCTGGTGCGCTACACGTTCGGATTCGGGGCGGATGAGTCATGCGGCAAATGCGTGCCTTGCCGACTTGGTTCGAGACGAATCGAGGAGATTTTCGAGGGCGTCGGGCAAAGCGGCTTCGGGCCGGTGGCCGCCAAGCAGGAATGGGAGGAGATTAGTGCGACGCTTCACCAGACCAGTCTTTGCGGCCATGGCGTTGGACTGGGGGACTTCGCCGAATCAGTTCGCGCGCACTACGGAAAGGAGATCGGCCTATGCTTCGAGTGACCATCAACGGGCGGGCGCATGAACTGCCCGGAGGCGGAACCATTCTGCAGGCATGTCAGGCGCTGACCATTGACATTCCGCACCTTTGCCACGATCCAAGGATCCGGCCGGTTGGCGCCTGCCGTTTATGCGTGGTGCGCGTCCAGGGCGAGCTGCGGCCCGTCACGGCTTGCAGCACCCCGTTGCGCACCGGGATGGTAATCGAAACCCACACGGCGGAGATTGAACAAAGCCGCCGGGTCAATCTGCGGTTGCTGGCAAGTCGTCAGCCGGCGGGAACGACAGACGCGCTTGCCGGCAAGAGTTTTCAGCAGTACCTGCGCGCCTATGGACTGGAGAGCACCGGATCGCCGCAACCGGAGGCGGTCGATTCCTCCCATCCTTATATCCAGTTTGATCGCGCGCGATGCATTTATTGTTACCGTTGCGCGCGCATTTGCGAGGAGTTGCAGGGCCAATTCGTGTGGCGCGTATGGAACCGGGGAGACCGGACGCGGATACTGCCTGATTCGCAAACCACCTTGCGGGAAAGCTCGTGCGTCAGTTGCGGTGCCTGCGTGGATTCCTGCCCCAGCGGCGCGCTCGATGATAAATCGGTCCTCGCGCTGGGAACGCCGGATCACTGGACGCGCACGACCTGTCCCTACTGCGGGGTCGGCTGCGAGATGCTGGTCGGAACCCGCGCGGGGCGCCTCGTTCAAATCAAACCTGCCCTCGATTCGCATGTCAATAAAGGCCACCTTTGCGTCAAAGGCCGCTACGCCTTTGAGTTCGTTTATGCCAAAGATCGGGTGACCGAGCCGATGATCCGTGAAAACGGGGCTTGGAAGACGGCGAGCTGGGAGGAAGCGATCTCGTTTGCGGCGGCGGGGTTGCGGCGGGCGGTTGAAACACATGGCGCCGACAGCGTCGGAGTTCTGGGATCCGCGCGAGCCACCAACGAGGAGAATTATCTTGCGCAGAAATTCGCCCGCCTGGTCCTGGGCACCCACAACGTGGATTGCTGCGCCCGCGTTTGCCACGGCCCGACTGCCGTGGCCATGAAACGAATGCTGGGCACCGGCGCGGCAACCAACTCGTTTGACGACATCGAACAAGCCCGGACCATCCTGGTGTGCGGTTCCAATGCGACCGAGAACCATCCCATCGTCGGCGCGCGGATCAAGCAAGCGCGCCTGCGCGGGGCCAACCTGCTGGTCATTGACCCGCGCCGGATCGAGCTTGCGCACTACGCGAACATCCACCTCCAACTTCGTCCGGGAACCAACATTCCGCTATTCAATGCCCTGGCCTGCGCGATTGTCGAAGAGGAGCTTTACGACGAAGCCACGGTGCGGGAACGTATTGCCGAGTGGGATGAATTCCAGAAGTTCATTTCTGCCTGGGCGCCCGAGAAAGTCGCCGGGACTTGCGGAGTCGAGGCCGGGACAATCCGGGCGGCAGCCCGGCTCTACGCGACCGCCAGGCCGGCGATGTGCCTCCACGGCCTGGGCATGACCGAGCACAGCCAGGGAACCGAGGGCGTCATGGCCTTGGTCAACCTGGCGTTGCTCACCGGGAACTTTGGCAAACCGGGCAGCGGCATCAACCCGTTGCGCGGCCAGAACAACGTCCAGGGGTCCGCTCACATGGGCTGCGAGCCGAACAACCTGACCGGCTTTGTTTCACCCGGCCAGGGACGCGAGCTCTTCGAGCAAGTTTGGAAAGCGCCGTTGCCACGGAATCCCGGTTTGAATCTGATGCAGATGCTCGATGCCGCCGCCGCGGGGACCTTCAAAGCGCTGTGGGCGATTGGCTATGATGTTGCGTTGAGCCATCCGAATTCCCATGCCACTCGCAAAGCCTTGGGCGCGCTCGAATTTGTCATCGTGCAGGACATCTTTCGCAACGAGATGACCCAATTTGCCTCCGTCTTTCTGCCGGTCACTTCATCGTTTGAAAAAGAGGGGACATTCATGAGCTCGGAGCGGCGCGTCCAACGGGTGCGAAAAGCCATTGAGCCCATTGGCAATTCCAGGCCCGACTGGGTCGTCATCCGCGATGTGGCGCGGGCCATGGGACGGGGGGAGGCTTTTGATTTTCAGTCGCCTGAGGAGATTTGGGAGGAAGTTCGAGCGGTGTGGAAAGCGGGCGCTGGCATCAGCTACCGCCGCATCGAGCCACACGGTCTTCAATGGCCATGTCCCGCCGAGGACCACCCCGGCACGACGATGCTGCACAGCCGGAGTTTTCCGACCGGCGCAAAGGCCGCGCTGGCGCGCATCGAGTTCGAGGCCGCCGCGGAGTCTCCATCGCCCGAATTCCCATTTATTCTTATCACCGGCCGGACCCTATACCAGTTTAACGCCGGCACCATGACCCTGCGCACCGGCAACGCCCAACTCCGTCCCAACGACCTGCTCGACGTCTCCGAGGCGGACGCCCAGGAACTCCGTTTGCAGGACGGTCAGAAGGTCCGGGTGTGCAGCCGTTATGGCCACGCCGAGCTACCAGTTCGTATCAACCCGGCGATGAGCCGCGGCGAGCTGTTTGCCAGCTTCGCCACCGTGGAATCCTTCTTGAACCAGGTAACCAGCCCCCACCGCGACCGCGTCACCCTTACCCCCGAATACAAAGTAACGGCGGTCTGCCTGGAAACCATCGAGCAGGCAAGAGAAGGCGTCAGAGAAGGTGTCAAACCGGTGCCGTAGCTTGGTTCCATGCGCACCGCTCGAGTTTCCATCTGCGGCGGCCTCTTTCTTGCGCCTCGCAGGTGGCCTTGGCTGAAGCCTGTCACACTGACCGTCAACTGCCACCACCCGCAATGATCTCGCCCGCCGGGACCATCTCCGGTCTGACCCGTTTCTGCGCGGCCACCAGTCTCCCCGTGAGTGTGATTTTTGATTCGTTCATAGGCGGGTCAAATCCCACCACCGCCGAACGTTGTCAAGCCCCTCCCCCGTTCGCGCGTCCCGAGAATCTTCTTTTGCCCCATGCCGGGCATGGCTATCGTCCCCAGGAGAACGTCATGGCACTGCATCCTAAGTTTCCTACTTCGCCTTACGCGCCGCTGCTTCGCGAGCAGCGCTGGTTTCCAGCCATCCCGCTGTCCAAACTCACCCGTCGCTACCAGCGCGATTTCAAAAACCTTGAGGCCCTCGACCCCTTCATGCGCGAGTATCCGCCCTTCACCGCGTCTCCCTTATGATTACCCGCTTCACCATCTCCAACTTCAAACGACTCGAAACCGCCACTCTGGAGCTCGGCAATGCCGTTGTGCTCATCGGCCCCAACAACTCCGGCAAAACCTCCGCTTTGCAGGCTATGACGCTCTGGGATGTCGGCTGGCGGCGCTGGACGGAAAAGCGGGACGAGAGTGCCGCCAGCGAGCGCAAGGGCGTCACCATCAACCGCCGGGATTTGTATCCCATTCCCATCCCCAGCGCGCGGCTGTTGTGGAAGGACGTTCGCACCCAGAATAACAAGACGAAGAACGGCAAACCCCACACCGAGAAGGTTTACATCACGCTGACGGCGGAGGGTGTGCATGAAGATAAACCCTGGACTTGCTCGATGGAGTTTTACTACGCCAATGAGGAATCCTTTTACTGCCGGTTGAAGAATACGGTCGATGGAAAAGTTCCGGAGGGGGCGCGCCGCCACTCCATCGTTTTTCTCCCGCCCATGTCGGGGCTTGCCGGGCGCGAGCATCGCAAGGAGGGCGGCGAAATCAGTGTGCTCATCGGGGAAGGCCGCACGGCCGAGGTGCTTCGCAACCTCTGCTGGCAGATCTTCTGCCGCGAAGACAAAACCGCATGGCAGGCTCTCCTCGGTTACATCCACAGCCTGTTCCACATCACACTTCTCGAACCCCTCTACATCAAGGAGCGCGCCGAACTTTCCATTGGCTATCGCGAGGAATCGGGCATCGAACTCGACTTGTCCTGCTCGGGACGCGGATGTCAGCAGGTTCTTCTCCTACTCAGCTACATGCTCGCCAATCCGGGCGCAATTCTGCTGCTCGACGAACCGGACGCCCATCTTGAAATCCTCCGCCAGCGCGATGTCTATAATCTCCTTACCGACATTGCCGCGCAGCAACGCTCCCAGATCATTGCGGCCAGCCATTCTGAAATCGTCCTTCAGGAGGCTGCTGACCGCGACGTGGTCGTGGCGTTTGTCGGCAAGCCCCACCGCGTTGACATCCGCTCGCGCAGCCAGGTGAAAAAGGCCCTGGAAAGTATCCGCATGGCCGACTACTACCTCGCCGAGCAGAAAGGATGGATGCTCTATCTGGAAGGCTCGACCGATCTGGCCATCCTGCGCAGTCTCGCCGTGCGCACCCACCACCCGGCGGCCGCCATTCTGCATGACTCCGTTCCGGTGATTTACCTCGGCTCCAACCAGCCCCAGGGTGCCCGCCATCATTACCAGGGATTGCGCGAGGCCAAACCCGACTTCGTCGGCTTCGCCCTATTCGACCGGCTCGATAAAGAACTGCAAACCGGCTCGCAGCTCACTGAGATCATGTGGTCACGGCGTGAAATCGAAAATTATCTGGTCACTCCCGCCAGCTTGCGGGCCTTTGTCCAGATGGGCCTCCGCACCGACGACCTGATTGAAGAAGCCGAGCGGAAGAACCGCCTCACCATCCTGGAAACCTGCGTCGGCGAACTCGTCAATGCCCTGCGCCTCACCAATAAGCCCGATCCTTGGGGACCGGACATCAAGGTCACCGATGACTTTCTTGATCCCCTGTTCAAACTGTTTTACGAACGGCTGGGCACACCGCAGAGAACCTTCAAGCGCGATTATCACGACCTCGCGGATGCCATCCCGGTCAACGAAATCGCCCTCGAAGTATCCACAGTGCTGGATGCCCTCCTCGAAACCGCCAACCGCGCCAAACCCGCCGTCTGACTTTCGAACTCCGCTTTGGCGGCACTCAACCCCCAAAAGTCGAATACCGCGCTTGCCCTCCTCTTGCGCAGGAGTAAAATCGCCGGGAATGAACTCGACGCATAAACAATTCTCTGCGAACCGACCAGCGTCAAAAAAGCCATTTCAGATCAGCAAGATGGATTTCGGCTGGGCAGGGGCGGTTCGGCCGAGATGGGAGATGCTGTGAACAACAATATCGTGCGGTTGGCTTTGGCAGTCTGGGTAGTGTCTTGTTGGGCGATCGCGGCGGGAGCCGAAGACGCGCCGACGGCGGCGAGCCCGGGCGGGAAAGTGAACAAACCGTAGATTAGTTTTTGGGCACACGCCGGGCTGAGGCGGACTGGCGATGGGAACCCGAGGGCACTTGGCGCAACTGCTCGATCGCAACGCCCAAACTTCCTCTGAGCCGCCACCATCCAACCAACCTGGCCTGAGTATATGACATTATCATGATGGATTGTTTTGGTTGCCGACAACCGGAAATCTGGCAGGATGGCGGAGCTGCGGGGTATGTCGGGCACGACCGCCGCGCTGCAAACTAAGAACGTCCTGTTATGAAAATACTGGTTCTACCCCTGCTGATCGGTTTGCTTGCGCTGAGCGGTTGCGCGAGCCATTACGTCATGAAACTCACCAACGGGGCTGAGATCACCACCGTCGGCAAGCCGCGGCTCAAGGGCAACACCTACTGTTTCAAGGATGCCAAGGGCCAGGAACATTTTGTCTCGCGGGGTCGGGTGCATCAGATCGAGCCCGCTTCTCTGGCGAATGAGAACAAACCAAGACCGTTTCAGCAGCAGAAGAAGCGGAAGTGGTATCTGCTGTGGCTCGCCTGATTCTTGGCCGGAAACATTCCGGTTAGGTAGTCAGGGCTTTTTGCCAACTCGGCGCCGCGACCGAGCGGCGACGAATTTCTCGACGTATTTGCCGATCAGGTCGGCTTCCAGGTTCACCGCGTCGCCCACCTTGCGCTCGCGCAGCGCGGTCACATCGTAGGTGTGCGGGATGATCCAGATGCGAAAGCTCTTCTGGCTGACGCCCGCCACCGTCAGGCTGATGCCATCGACGGCCATTGAGCCTTTGAAGACGACATAACGCATCACCTCGGGCGGCGCGGCGATGTCGAGCACGTGGTCTTGCCCCATTCTTTCCCAGCGCGTGATCCGGCCAATGCCATCGATGTGGCCCGTTACAAAATGGCCGCCCAAATTGCCGTCGGTGCGCAACGGCCGCTCGAGGTTCACCAGGGAACCTGGCATGGCGAATTGCAGGTTCGTTCGCTGCCATGTTTCCTTGAGCAAATCGAACTGGGCGAGCCGGCACTTGCCGCGCGACGCCAGCTTCACCACGGTGAGGCAGCAGCCGTTGATTGCGAGACTGGCGCCCAGCTTCAGGCCGCGCCCGCAGAGGCGGGCCCGCACCGTTAACTGAATGGAGTTTGCGGCCGGTGTGATCCGCTCGACCGTGCCCGTTTCTTCGACAATTCCCGTAAACATGATCGCAAAGGTTGCCGGTTGGAGGTTGGTGGATGCAAGGATTATAGTCAACGCGGCTGGTATGTTGCATGAGTTAATTGGGTTGCATAAGTTACATCGGGAGGGCGCGCGGGCCAGGGCGGGAGACGACGACTCAAATAGCGGCGAGTTGCCTCCGTGGGATCAGGTCGGAGCGACGACCAGCGCGGTCAGCAGCAGGTCCGGCCCCAGCCGGCGCCATTCGATGTCGCTTAAGTTGAGGATCTCGTCTAATCCCGTTGCGCCCTCGCCAGCGACGCCTCGGCGCGAGTCGCGTCCGCCCAGAATTTTTGGCGCGTAAAAGAACGCGACGCGTTGTGCCTGGCCTTGCACCAGGAAGGACGCGTTGACTTCTCCGCCGCCCTCGACCAGCAAGCTGGTGATATTCTCTGCGCCCAACCGCTTCAGCAACCATCGCAAGTCCACGGTTGAGGGTTGGATGTGACGAGGAATCTTCGACCCCTCGACTGGCGTCGCGGTGCAGGTGCCACGCCCTGCGCGGGCAAGCGGCGCAACCAGCACCCTCACATGTTTTGCCAGGGCCGCGACACGGCTCTTCGGGGCCAACCGGCTCACCACGATCGTCGTCAGCGCCGCCTGTTCATCCCTCACGACCTTGGCATTCAGGGGAGTGCGCGCGCTCGAATCGAGCACAATCCGGCGCAGCGAATGGGGTTGCATTTCGGACTTTGGACTTCGGACTTCGGACTTCGGATTCCTCAGCGTCAGGCTCGGGTCATCCGCCAGCACCGTATTAATGCCCACCAGTACCGCATCCGCCCCCTGCCGCAATTTCATTCCACAGGCCCGCGCTTGCTCGCCGGTGATCCACTTCGACTCCCCGGAGGCGGTGGCAATTTTGCCATCAAGGGTCATCGCCGCCTTGACGGTAACGAAGGGCGCGCGGTGGACAATCCAGTGATTGAACGCCTCGTTCAGCCGAACACATTCCCTGGCCAGAACGCCCTGAGTGACAGCCAACCCCGCGCGCTCGAGGATCTTGAAACCTTTGCCGCCATGCCGCGGATTCGGGTCCGTCGCGCCGGCTACGACTCGTTTGATTCCCGCCGCCACGATCGCCTCCGTGCAGGGCGGCGTGCGGCCGTAGGTGCAGCACGGCTCGAGGGTCACATAAAGGGTCGCACCCTTGATGGGCTGGCCGCGCTTTTGCGCATCGCGAAGCGCTTCGATTTCCGCATGAGGCGCACCCGCGAAGTGATGCCAGCCCCGCCCGATGATTTTTCCGCGCTTCACGAGCACCGCTCCCACCATGGGATTCGGCGAGGTTGTCCCGCAGCCGCGCCGGGCCAGGCGCAGCGCCAGGCGTATAAAGTCAATGTGTGCAGTCATCTGTATATGACCATCTGTCGCATACGCCACATATCCCGGAGATAATGCCCAGCGTGAAGTCGTGATTACTTGGCAAACAGCGCTCCGGCAAACTGCTTCGCATCGAACGGCTGCAAATCATCCGCGTGTTCGCCCAGGCCGACGAACTTGATCGGCAAGCCCAGCTCTTTTTGAATCGCGACCACCATCCCCCCTTTGCTGGTGCCGTCAAGTTTGGTGACGATCAAGCCGGTAATCGGCACCGCCTTGTTGAACTCGCGGGCCTGATTCAGGGCATTCATGCCGGTCGTCGCGTCGAGCACCAGCAACACTTCATGCGGCGCCCCAGTTAATTGTTTGCCCATGACGCGGTGCAACTTTTGCAATTCCTGCATTAGATTGTGTTTGGTGTGCAGCCGGCCGGCAGTATCGACAAACAAGTAATCGATTTTACGCGCCTGCGCGGCCGCCACCGCATCGTGCGCCACGGACGCCGCATCCGCCCCATAAGCGCCGGCGATGACTTCGACCTTCAAGCGCTGGCCCCAAAGCTTGATCTGCTCGATGGCGGCGGCGCGGAAGGTGTCGCAGGCGGCCAGCAGAGCCGACTCGCCGCGTGACTTGACCAGGTGTGCCAGTTTGGCGGCGGTCGTGGTCTTGCCGGTGCCATTGACGCCGACAATCGAAACGACGGTCAGTCCCCCCGGTGTTTTCCGCAGCGCGGGTTGATTTGAGGAAAGGCTCCTGGCCACCTCGCGCTCGGCGACGGCGAACACGTCGAGGCCGGCGCTGCCCTGCGTTTCGTAGTCTTTCTTTACTGCACCCACAATCTGGGTGGTCATGTCCATGCCCAGGTCTGCGCCGATTAGCGCCGCCTCCAATTCTTCGAGCGCCGCCGCGTCGAGTTTGGGTGAGCGGGTGACAATACGTTTGATCTCATGCACCAGCTTGCTGTGCGTCTTCTGCAAGCCGGCTTTGAATTTGGCGAATAAACCCATGTGAAATTAGTGCGGAGTGGGGAGTGCGGAGAGGGTGGCGGCTGCCTTGCGTTCTGCCGCACTGGCTTTGAGTTGTTCCACGTGCTGATAGGGCAGCCTCACGGTTCCAATGAGCGGTTTGCCTTTGTTCAGGCCATGGCAATCCGATCCGCCGGTCACCAGCAGATGGAAACGGTCGGCCAGCTCGAGGTAGTGCTCTGCGGTGGCTGTAGAATGTTTGGCATGAAAACACTCAATCCCGTCCAGCCCGGCTTCAACCATGCCGGGAATAACCTGGTCGGTCTGATTCAACCCCGGATGTGCCAGCACAGCCACCCCGCTCGCCTGGTGGATCAACTCAATTGCATCCGCCGCCGACATCTTGAACTTGGGAACCCACGCAGGACGGTTCTTTTTGAGAAACCGTTTGAAAGCCTCGTCCAAGCTCGAGCACAGGCCCGCTTGGACCAGCGCGCGTGCCACGTGTGGGCGGCCGGGCGCGCGGCAGTTCGCCAGCGCAAACACGTTTTCAGCCGATAGCGGCACCTTCAGGTGGTTCAGCCGCGCCACCATCTCTCGGATCCGGTCTTGCCGCACCGTTTGGAAGTGGGCGATCTCTGTCAGCAATCGGGGATTCTGGGTATCCAAGCAGTAGCCCAGGATATGAAGTTCGTTGCCTTCCTGCTCCGCCGTCAGTTCGGTGCCCGAAATAAACTCGATGCCCACGGCGACGCACGCCAGCGCCGCACGGACACAGCCCTCGACCGAGTCGTGGTCGGTGAGCGCAATCGCCGCCAGTCCGCACCGGTGGGCATGGGACACCAACTCCTCGGGCACATAAGTGCCATCGGAAAAACTCGTGTGCAGATGAAGGTCAGCGACCATTGCCGAACTCACTTGACCACCCTCGCCGGCCGCATCAGTTCCCCCTTCACCTTATCCAGAATCCCGTTTACAAACTTGCCGCTGTCCTGCGTGGAAAACTTCTTGGCGATATCCACCGCCTCGTTGATGCTCACAATCGGCGGAATGTCGTCGCGATGCAGCATCTCGTAAATCGCCAGGCGCAGGACGTTGCGGTCCACCGCCGCGATGCGATGCAACTCCCAGTTCTTGGCGTGCTTCTTGATGACCGTGTCGGCCTCGTCGCGGTGTTCCAAGGCGCCGGAGATCAGGGGGTCGGCAAAAAGGCGCACGGCGGTTTCTTCCGGGGTGGGCGGAGGCAGTTCAACGGGCTCGCCCCAGGTCGCGATTCCCTTCTCCCCGGCGATGGCGGCAGCCCGCTGGGATGCCCAAAACTGCTCGAGCGCCGCCGGGAGATCCTCCGGCGGGTTCAGGTCATGCTGAAATAGAAACTGCACGGCGCGCTCGCGCGCCTCACGTCTTTTACCCATATTTCATCCAGCATGCCTGAAAAAATCCCGCCAGGCAATGGCGGAAAGAAATGGTGTCAATGACCCGATGGGGGCTGAAAAGCATCGGAGTTTGTTTACCATCGACCGAGAGTCCAAGCCGACGATACAGAAACGCTGAGGCCACCGGTGAGCAGTTCTCATTTCGTTACAGGATGTGAGTATGAAGGCGAGTCGGTCATGCGGTGCGCCGACTTGTTCTCCGCTTGTATTTCTCAGGGAGTTCATCACCCGGATCGGGAGGCCCGCTCGGCACCTTTTTCATGATGCGGTCAAATGCAGCCAAGTCCGCACGCTCAGCCCGTGAGCGAAGATAATCAACTGTATCCAAAGAGGATAGTTTCTCTGCCGCAGCGGTAATGAGGAATTGGTTCATTGAGTATCCCTCCTTGGTCGCAAGCTCCTTGATTGCGTTGTGGAGGGAATCCGGAACTCGGATCGACATGGTGGCCATAGGGTTAAATCAGGTTAAGTGCTTGAGCGGGTGTGATTGCCCGAATCCCCAGAGACTCGGATCCTTTGAAATCATTGATATTGTGCGTGATAATGACCGCGCAACCTGCCGCTGCGGCCAACTCGACAACCAGATCGTCGTCCGGATCGCGCAGAAAGGGCCGCCATGTGTAAAAAATCCTTTGAGGATGAGCGAGTTTGCACAAAACATCGACAACAACCTGGATATCTTCGGCAGTGATTGCAGGCACAAGTCCCGGGCGTAGAGCGACGGATTCATACTCGATCGCCAGCGCCACGGAGAGGGCGATCCTGATGTCTCCACGGCGAACCGCCTGCAGACTTTCAAAGCTTGCTCCAAGGTTCGAGCGAAGTGCTGATACCAGAACGCATGTGTCGATGACTGCATACACGACGGTATTATCGACAATACCGCGATTTCTACAAGAAGTTTTCAGGAGAATGCCGTGTAGTGTGCGTATCTTAGATTTTTCGGAGCCAGGACAGGGGCGCAAGACAGAATTCGTCGAAGCCTGCGATTTCATGGGAATCAAACCTAAAAACAGCAGTTGGAACCACGGATTTCACGGATAACAGGATAAAGATGGGATTGCGGTGCAAGGGGTGTTCACCCGGCGGGTGGCGGCGAAAGAGGTTCTCGACCATGACGAAGCCCGTTCCCATCCTGTCATCCGTGGTTTCTGAACTGCCGGCTTTAGGTTAAACGCTTTCTATATGCCTCAGGCTGGCGGCTGGTAGGACGAAGGATGAATCGCGCTTTCAGCGCTGATGGGGTTTCGGGCTGATGAACCCAGGGCGTTGCCCTGGGCTGGTATGAATGACGCCCTTGGCGTCTCCCACCTTGCACTTCCGCTCGACCTTGGTTAGATAATGCTCTCGAAGAATTCTGTCCTGCGCCCGCCCGGACATTCCTGTCCGCTTCGGGGTTGACTGAGCTCCGGGAGCGGACAAGAATGTCCGCGCTCCAATTACCCAGGGTGGTGGTTTTTGGAAAATCTTCCAAGTAACCGCACACGGCGGTCGTTCTTCGAACTACCTCCAAGCCAAGTCGGTCAAGTGACTCGGCCCATTCCGCCGGCCCGCCGACTGGTTTGCTGAGATGCGCACTGTGGCTGGATGAACTCGCCACAGGATCCTAACGAAAAAGGAGCATTGCGCCTTAATCAACCTCTACACAAATTACCACCGGCTCTTCCCTGCCCTCTTCGCTTTTGCCCATCTCACCTTGGCAGCAGCAGAAATTGCAGCTTTCCAGGCGGCACTCCTCTGAATCTTGGGTTTCTGCTCAAGCTTGACTCCTCCCTTGGCAGCCATCCTCGTTACAACGCCGGCACGAATGTTGGCAATCCCCTGGTCGCTCAGCCTCTTCTTTGGCGCTGATTCAAATGAAGTGACTGGGGAGGTGGTTGGCGCTGTCCCTTTGACAGTCGCCCATCTTGCCTGTTGAGACGCTCGCATCCTGGCCTTAGTGGCATCACTGAACGTGCGTTTTTGTGGTCCGTCAGTTGTGGGAGTTTCAGCAGGAGTGGGAACCTCGCCGCCCAGGATTTGATTCAGTTCACTTTGCAGCGACTGGATATGCTCCTGGAGGTCGGCTGCTTTTCGGAGTTGTGCTGATGTTATATTGATCATGTTGTAGGAGTGTGAAACAGGTCGTGGAATAATGTCAAGCAGGAGAATCTGCAGACAACTCTGCACTGTGGGTCTTCAGATACTCGTTCAGCGTCTCAATTTCTGTCGCCTGCGTCCTCACCGCCCTCTTTCCTGGCTCCCTCATCATCTGGTATTCAACCGGTCACTGCATAAACGCCCGATAAAACCGTACTGGTTCCTGGTCGCCGGCGGTGTCAAGAAACAGATACGGGCTGACTGGCTAATTGGTCAGGGAAAGCAGATTCAACCAGTTGCTGCCCGCCAGATTGGTGCTGTATTGCACGACGAAGTTGCTGCTCAACATGCCACTCAGATCGAGCAGCGGATAACCGACCCACAATCGCAGTGCCAGCGTCGGCGGGATAGTTACCGAGAGAAACGCACTGGAACTCGTGGCGCTGCCTGCGGGGTTGGTCACGACTACCGAGTAATTTCCGGTGTTGGTTGCGCCCGCCACCTGAATCGCGTATGTGGCATTGGTTGCGTTGAGGATGGCGCTGCTGTTAAATCGCCATTGGTGCCGGAATGGAGCCGTGCCGTTGATAGATACATTGAATGACACACTGCCCCCCAAGAGCACTCGCTGAGCTGCCGGCTGCGCTGTGATGCTCGGCGGGGTAATCACCGTCAGCGTCGCGTTTGAACTCGTGGCAGTGCCAACAAGATTCGTGACTGTGGCTGAGTAAGACCCGGCGTCGCTATCCGAAACAGTGGCAAGGGTCAAACTGTTACTGGTTACGCCAGAAATGTTTCCGCCATTGACGAGGCTTGTGCCATTCCTTTGCCATTGATAATTCAACGGCGACAAACCGGAAGCGACCACCGGCCAACAGCAACAGCGCCGCAGCAAGCCAGGAGTAAAGCACATTGTGTTTCATACGGAGTTCAAGAGGATTATCCAACCCAGACTTATCAGCGCCGTTCATAGTAAATCACATCGGCTTGCTTAAGCGGGGCGAGTTTCAGCCATTTCACCCAGGTGGCCGAACCATCCACCCGCGCGACTGCCAAACCGTCAGGCGAGGGGACTGGGTTAACTTGGGCGGGATACAACACCAAGGCTGAGCCACGCACGTGCGGCATCCAAGAGGACCATGCCGCCGGGCGAGAATCGAAACACGTGCAGGTCATCAGGGTTTCAGAGCTTGGATTAAAACGGTCGGTGGTTTTCTTGGGAGGAATGTAGGCTGGTCCGGATCCGACCGGGTCACGACCTCCCCAATAAACCCAACCCAGGAGGACGTCAGGCGTGCCCCAAGCCGGTGTGCCCACTGCCGCTAACATGTCTGGGCGTGTGAGCCAACTCTGGCAATAAGCAATATTGGTGGTCACCCCATAGGCGCGCAGCGCGCTCCACGTATTGCCGTTAAACCAGATGAAGTCGTCGGCGGCTGGATTGCCGGCAGCGCCGGACCTTATGCCCACCGGCAGATATTCCTTGTTGTCGCCCGCATACATTGTGCAGGCCACGCCCCATTGGTGGAGATTGCTCACATCCGCCGTGCGACGTGCTCGCTCCTTGGCGCGGGAAAGTGCTGGCAATAGCAGCGCAGCCAGGATCGCGATAATTGCTATGACAACCAGCAGTTCAATCAAGGTGAACCCACGGCACATTCTCATTTTGACGAATCTCACCACAGGCCCAGCTATAACCGAGATGGCTCTGGCCGACAATCTAAAAGGAGGTTGGCAAGGGATACGGCAGGGCGGATTCAAGAAATCGTAGCCGCCGACGGCAGACGGCGCACTTTTCCTAGATTACTGAGATCAGCGCCGACTGCCGTCGGCGGCTACGATTTCTTGAAACCACCCTGTGCGAATGCAGGTTCCGGACAATTCTTCTCGGTTTGAGCTAGCAACCCCATTATCATGGAAGGCGATGTTCGACGAGTGTATCATCCGGGGCCGACGGTTTTCTCCGGCGCGCTTTTGCGCCCCGCTGGCCGGCTACACGCACAGCGCCTTTCGCCGATTAGTGGCGGAATTGGGTGGCTGTGGCGCCGTGTGGACCGAGATGCTGGCAGCCCGCCAAATCCTGAGCGAGAGCTTTACAAGGTCGCCTTGGCTGCGCCGCCGCCCACAGGAAGGCTGTGTGGTCTATCAGCTCATGCTGAGCGCTGGTGATCCGATTGAACGGATTCTTTGCCGGTTGGGGGAGGCGGGAGTAGATGCCTTGGACTTGAACCTAGCCTGTAACGCCCGGTTGGTTCGCTCCTGCTCGGCTGGCAGCGCGTTATTCGACAACCTGGACTCTCTGCGCGATGTGCTCCACAAGGTCCGAAAACTCTGGCCGCATCTGCTCACCGCCAAAATCCGGCTTGGCCATCAACGCCCAGAATGGCAGCCAGGTTTTGTGGCGCGGATGCGGGTGCTGGAGGATGCCGGAGTCGATGCGGTGATTCTGCATCCGCGGTTCTTCGAAGAAAGATTTAAGCGCCGCGCCCGCCACGAGCTTTTCCCCTGGGCAGCCTCTTTGACTCGACTGCCGCTGATCGCCAACGGCGACCTGAGCGGTCCGGACATGCTGCAAGAGCGGGCTGAGCACTTCCAATCGGTGAGCGCGGTTATGCTTGGCCGCATGACTGTGGTCCGTCCTTGGATATTTTCCATCTGGGACCGGCCTATGAGTGTGGACTTGGCAAACATCTGGGACAGGATGTGCCACCACATAGAGGAGGATTTCCCGCCGGTGATGGCTCTGCGACGGTTGCAGATGTTTACGAAGTACTTCGCGGCCAATTTCCAGTTTGGCCACCAATTCAACGTGGTTTTGGCACGGTCCGGGTCCCTGCAGGAGATTCGGGGACGCGCAGAGGCCTTTTTCTCTCGCGTCCCGGTTACGGTGGCCCAACCAACCGTTGCTGGATTATGTTAGGTGGACGCTCAGAGACGATCTACTCCTGAGATTCCTGGTAAAGTCGGCGGTGCTGATGTTCTTGTCCGCGAATTCTGCGCCGATGGTTTTGCCGCGTTCGGCACTCACCAGTAGGCGTTATTTATACTCACTGGCGCATCGGTCGCTATATTCAGTGGGAATCGAAAGAACTCCACATGGTTGTCACCCCACGACATCACGAAACGTCGCTGACCTTTGTAACTGTGCCACGGCGGGTTCTTGCTTGGATCATACCCCGCGTTTTCCCAAATCCAATCGCCATGCATAATCTTCTTGACTGGGCGCGCGGCAACTTCAGTGGCTTTGATCGGGCTGGTCGCGCTGCCTCCCGCTTGGCCGGACACATGCTTGACTCCCCACGGATCAAAGGCCCATTGCGTGCAATAGCTGTTGCCATATTCCACGAAGCAATTGTTGGCAGCGTAGTTGGGATCTCCCTTGTCTGACGGACAATGCCAACTCTCGATGGCGGTGACGTATTTGTTGAGAGGACGATTTGTGTAATCCGTGTTGATTCCAAAGTAAGGCACTAACCATTGCGTGGTTGCGGTGGGCGTGCCGCGTCGGCCTCCAAAATCTCCCCAGCCTGTCGTTACTGGATAGGTGTCTTTGTTGTCTTCAGCGTACATTGACCAGCCAAGCCCGATCTGGCGGTTGTTGTTGGTGCATTGAGTTCGCTTGGCCTTTTCCTTGGCTTGGGCCAACGCCGGCAACAACAACGCGGCAAGGATCGCGATGACGGCTATCACCACCAACAACTCAATTAACGTAAAGCCCTCCCCTGCCCTCTTTCCACTGTGCGACGCCCCGAACAGTCTTTGCTCTTCTTGCACCCGCAAGACCGGCCAGGTTCTAAACGGCCGGGTCCGGGTCTTTCCCCAACCAACTGCGCCGCAACCGTTCGTCGGAGCTTGTCGATGCATCAGCTAAAGCCTAATCCAGCCATCTACAAACCCACAAGCCTCATTTGATTGGAGGAGGCGGGTTGGCAGTGGCTCTCAATCACCACGCCTGACCAGAAAATGGACCGCGCCGCAAATCCCCAGGCAGACCAGGGACATCAACAGGGCAGAACCGATGAAGTAGGATGCGATGATCATCAGGATTCCTCCGACCATCGGGCTCAAGGACTGCTGCTTCTTGCCGTAAATGAAATACCCAAAGCCAACCGAACCCCACCAAAGCGAGGCAAAAAGGAAACTTGCAGTAAACATTTCAGGGTAAGAATACCACCGAAACCGGAATCCACCCACATCGCAGCACAATGGCAGGCCCTACCCGGCCGAGTAAAAGTTGTTGACTGGAGTGGACCAATCGGTAGGACTTCATCGGACGGACATACATTTGAACACCCGACTGGTTGTGCCGTCCTCAAACGGGATCGGGGTTTCCATGATTGCCTGAATCCGATCGCGCGTGATTACTTTGGGATCATACGAGAAGACGGCCGTTCGCTCGGTGGCAAATGTTTCAATTCCAAGAATCCCTGGAATGTCCTCATACAGCGACGAAAAAAACATCGCGGTGCCCTTGCATCGGACCCCGTCCACAACGAACGTTGCCGTCGCACCAGTCCCTTTGGCAAAGGTCTGAACCGTTGTCGGCCGCGTGAAGCTGGTTCGGAGTCCATACCCTGCCAGCAAGGCCAAGGTTACCAGCACCGGGATTACAAATGTTGGCAAGCGCATGCTTTCTCCTACAGCTCGGCTCGAAGTTGGAGCGCATCCTTTTCGGGACAGGCGTCCAGACAATCCAGGCAGTTGGTGCAGTCCCGATGCCGCACAGTTTGGAGGTTCTGCACCGGGATGTCATGCAAGCAAGCCCTGCTGCATCTACCGCAGCCGGTACACTTCGACGTATCGCGCGCGACTCGAAGCAAAGCGATCCGGCTGAACGGGTCAAATACGGCCCCCATCGGACAAAGATAACGGCAGAAGAACATCGGAACGATCCACATCCCGATGATGATTCCAGACAGCACCATCACTGAAACGATACCCACGCTTCCGTGTCCAAACCCGGAAAAGATCAAAAAGAAAGGGTCGTACCCGCGCAGAACCAACTCGCCGGTGCGGCAGGTAAAGAACAAGGCCACGACGAGCACCGCATAGCGCAGCAGCTTGAGCGAGGAGTTTGCGCCGGCTGGAATCCGCGGCCGCTTCTTCCAAACCCATCCGCCTAGCCGGGCGGACAGTTCGCCAAGAAAACCAATCGGACAGGCCCACCCGCAGAAGGCCTTCTTGCACAGGAGAGTCAGCACGAGCAAGGCTAGTAAGAACGATAAGTTCAACGGCCCCAGGGCGCAGGAGAATTCGCCTGTGGTGAACAGCCCCCACAAGCTTTCAACCCCGCCAAAAGGGCAATACGCCTCAAACGAGCGGGATCCAAAGCCCAGCGCCAGATAAAGCACCAGCCCGAGTACAATAGTAAGCATCGAATGCCGCAGGTATCTGCTCTTTGTCTTGCTCATAGATGCACCTACGGTTGGCTTGGCGCGGAATCATCTGCCACCACGCGCCACTCCGGCGTCCCTTCACCCCTGATGGAGACGGTCCAGCCGGGGAGGGCCTCATTTACCTGATCATGGTCAACTTCCACCCGAGTGCGCGCGTCCGCAGCCGGTGGCCGCAGCGCTGTCACACCAACTGCGATCCCGAGTGATGCAATATTCTTCATCCGTTAGTGTTGTTTCTTCGGTCCACGAACCTAGCTCAGCCTGCCATAAGTTGTCCAGCACACTTGAAAGTGGCGCACCCGGCTTTCGTCTTCCCGATGGGTCACTGAAACCACTCGGGGGCCGGACGGGAGAAGAATTCCTCCAGCTTGATACCGGCCGCGCCGACCAGCCAAGCCTTGGCCTTGGGGTAACGTTTGCGAAACGCGACCATCCCGCTGACTTTGTTGCCCCGACTACTTTTCACCTGGCCAGCGTCACGGTGTTGCCGACGTCGGTCAGTTGTCCGAGCATCTTGTTGTAAGAAAACATCTGCGCGGGGAAATGCGCCGCCAACGCGAAGAGATGCCGCAACAACGTGGGCTTGGTGATGGTCTGCAATTGCAGCACGTCGCGCGCGAGCACGGTCTCAATGAGGGAATCGTTCACATACCGCTTCCACACGGCTTCGTCTTCCACCAAGGCCGCTGCTCCAGGGTAACCGCCAAAATAAATCCACTGGTCCAGCGTCCATCCGAACGCCGCGCGGCATTCGGTTTGCCCACCTGGCGAGGCCCCACCAGCACCTGCAACAAGGGGAGCTTGCGCTCCATCGCCGCCATGATCTCGTCCACGATGGGTCTTTCGAACTTCATGCCGGCAAAATTACACAGCCGATCTCGCAGAGCAAGAATACTCAGTCAGTGAGTAAGTTTGCTCAGTTGGTGGGTGAGGCTGGGAAGTTGTCGTTCATTCTGTGCCCGGTTCGGTCGCTGCCCCTTTCGATGGCGGTCAGGGGTGACACGGGTTCACGGGGATGAGTTCTGAAAACAGTCCACGCCAAAATCCCCGCAAATCCCAGCGACATGGCCGGGTACCACGCCAGCGAGAAATAATTGCCGAATAGTGGCCGCAAGGGTTCGGGCAGCAAACCCATGCTCAGCACCATTGCCGCCAGCACCCAGCCAACACTCCTGGCGCCGTGGCCGAAATGCCACCAGGCGAGCAATCCTAGCGCGGGAGCAAGAACGGCATAGCTGTTCGCCTCAGTCATGGGATTGAAGAGCATGAGAAAGACCGCGGCGGCCCCGAGCCATGCCAGCGCCCGGAGCGGTTCCGGTTGGCGCAGCGCGGCCCGCCGGCACAATAACATGAACAGCCCTCCCGCCACTGCCCGCACAAAAAGGGAAGCCGGGCCGCTCAAGACCATGCCAAAGGTGCGAAGCAGCCCGTTGAGGTCGGCGAACCGGTGTTCGGTCACGCTGGCAGATTGGCGGAGGTTTTCCACACAAGCCAGGTATTGGTTCCAAACGTAGGTGGCAGGGCCAAAGCCGAAAGGCGCGATCATAAAGACCGGCAGTCCCAGGGCCAGCCGCCACCAAAGGTGAGGATAGGCGGCCCACGCAAGCCCCATTGCCGCGACACCCAGCGGCTTGATCGTAACCGCCAGCCAAAGGAGGATTGTCGCCGCCCACCAACGCTTCGTCCCAAGACACCAGGCCGCCAGCAGCAACGCTGCAGCGAGATGCACATTGGCCTGTCCGAATTGGGTCGCCTGCAGGCATAAAGGCATCGTCAGAACCGTCACTATAAAGAAAGCCCGGTTTCGCTCCTGTCCGGGGAACGCGCCGCAGAAAAGCAATACCCCGGCAGCAATCCCGACTGTCCCGGCAAGCCGCCAAAGAATATCGCCGGCCGACCGAGCCAGCAGGTGGAATGGACCGAACAAGAAAGTGAACTGTGGGCAGTAATAGAACTTGTTGTTGTAAAGGGGGTGGTGCTGCCACCAGCCATCGACCGCCTCGTGATAGACCGGAGTGACGGTGTGGTCTTCCGGCTTGACCACCACCATGACCGAGATGACCAGCAGCGGCACCAGCCATAGGGCCCACGCCATCACAGACCAGCGATTTAATCTCCCGCTCATGTTTGCGAATCCCATCCTGAAGACCATGTTCGGGTTGTCAAGGCGCGATCCGTGCGATTCGCGGTTCGCGGATTCAAGAGACTACAGCCGCTAACGTCGGTCGGCACTGTTCTCGGGGGCAGCGGCGCAGGACATGGCCGGAGGTGCAGTGAATTGGCGGGTGTTGCACCGTGTGGACGTCGCTGCGCCCCATTTGCAACTCAAAGATTGCGTGTTCCTGCAAAACGAAAACGGGATGATTGGGAACACGCGCAAGTTATCACCAAAATGTGAGTTAGAATATCCAGTTCAGGTTCAGCGTGAAGAACGAGAACCAACTGTCGTTAAACCCGCCAGAGACGCGGCCCCGATAGGCGCTATCCTGCACCACCGGCATATCGCCGCACCACATGAACTCGTAGGCTGCGCCGAGATTCACTTTCTTGCTGAGCTGCCACTGAGCGCCCAGGCCAATCCGATACGCCTGGCCCATCGGCAGAGACAGCGTGCGATTTGCGTCGCTCACGGCCGAACTGTCGTAGGCGAAGCCGCCGGAGATCTGCCATTTCTCAGATGCCCGAAATTGTGCGCCGATGGCTCCGTGCCAAGTGTCGTCATAATTAAGATTCTTGGTCAGGCTTGATGGATTTGAAGAATCCACCCCCACGTCCACCTTGCCGAATTGGCTCCAGTTTTGCCAACCGATGTTGGCCATGAGCGCCCATTTGGGATTCAACTCGTGGTAGCCGCTGAGCATCACGGACTGCGGGACGGTCAAGCCCAGGTTCAATTGGGGAGGATTGGCGAAAATGGCGCCACCGAGTGGGCCAAGGTTGCTGAAGGTGGGGGTGTCCTTGAAGTCCAACTTCACGGGCGACAGGTAGGTGAGACCGATCCGCGTGCCCTGGCGCGGCTCGATGAGGACCCCGGCATTGGCGCCGAAGCCCCAGGTCTCGTCCTTGACCTTCAACTGGCCGTCGCCCGGCGCGAGCGTGCGAATCGCGACCTCGGTGTCCATGTAACCGTACATAGCGTTCAACCCCGCACCGATCGAGAGCCAATCAGTGGCTTTGAAACTCATGGCGGGCATCAGACTCATACCTAGCAGGGCGCTCTTTTGGATGTAATAGCGGCCCACCCAGTTGTCGTCGAACTTCTCCACCAGGCCGAAGTAGGAAAAAGCGCCGAAGCCGACTGCGAACCGTTCGGATAGCTGTTGGCTGAAGAATAAGCCGGCGGCGGGCAGCGCGCCGATGGCATTGCCGCCGTTGTCGTTGCCGAGGAAGGAACTGGTGCTTGAATCATGGGAGAACTCGACATTGCCATAGGTCAATTGGGCGCCCCCCTGGAACTGCGACCCCGGGAGCAGGCTCATACCGGCGGGATTCTTGAAGAGCGTGGAGGCATCCTGAGCGCGGGCGGCGTAGCCGGCAGAGGCCAGGCCGACATCCGGCGTGGCGATTTCGTAAAGCTCAATGCCGCCACCGTGGACGGTTGTTGAGAGCGCGGCGCCGCAAGCGATGGCGGAACCGATGATGGTGAGTTTTGTGTTGTGTTTCATATCATTTGTTTCTTTTTGATCATTGATTTGTGTTTTTCTGCCCTACGATTTCTCGACTGAGATTGCCACGGCATGCGTGCAGCGGATGGCGACCTTTTCGGATTCGAGCAGGCGGTTCATGGCGGGCTCACCAGGCAAACTCGAGTTGGATCTGGAGAACGAACGCGTGGTTCGCACCGGGATTGTAAGCGGGGTTCCAGATGACTTGGAAATCGGACTGCAATTTGGCCATCGGGGTGAGTTGAAGCACATAGTCGGCTTCGATGCCGAATTCGTTCTCGTGGACGAGCATTGCCGAACTGGCCGAGGGCTGGCTCCAGACAAAGCCGACGCCGACCCCGTCGTTGCTTCGCGCGGGGGCCAGGCCCAACTGCTCCAGCGGCCCTCGGATGACAAAGCCGGTCCCGACTTGCGCCGCCGCACCCGCCGTCACGGATTGGCTGCCGAAACCGAAGCGTCCGTACCATCCAATGGGCGTATGCTCGCCCATTTGTTGCTGGGCGTTAAAACAAAGTCCTGAACCGAGGGCGTCGCCGACACGGGCAACGAAGGGCTGGGCACGATAAACGCCGGGACCAAGGCCGTGGACGTTTTTCGGCATGTAGCCGAGTTCGCAAGCAGCGGACCAATTGTTGAAACTGAAATCCGTCCACGGTGCCTGGCCGGCGGAGGCGCTGCCCGCCGAGGCGCACGTCATGACGTACCATTCGTCATCGAACTGCCACTGAAGGTTCACACCTGGCAGATAGGCTGGAAGCGGCATGACCATGCTGTTGATCAGGGCGGAGTTGATGAACTGGCCGCGCCCGTTGTTAGCATAGCTATTCACATCGAGGTAGTTGGCCTGGTTGAGAACACCGCCCAGGAAGACGAGTTGGCCGTCGCGGAAGGACTGCTGCCAGGCCAGCTCCTGAACGGCGATGCCGTTGAAGCCCGACCAGAGACCGGTGGGATCCGTGATGGTTCCGAGGTTTGATCGGGCGGATTGGGTGTCGCCGCTGTCATTCAGGCCGGTCTTGACCTTGATCTGGGTGCTGAACCAGCCGGCGGTGGCGGACGGAGGATCGTTATAGACGGCCCATTTCGCCGCGAAGCTCAGCGTGTAATAGCCGAGGGTGTTGTCGCCCTGCATCACGTCGGTCATCTGGACGTAGGTGATCGTTTGCTGGAGCGAATAGCGCAGCCCGAATTCCGAGGCCCAGTATTTGGCGCGTTGCGGGAGGACATCGTTGGGCGCCCAAGGAATGAGGGCGCCAGGTTTAAGGACGGTGTTGCCGAATTGGTCCACCGAGGCAAGGTAGGGTGCCAAGCGCGGCGCGAAGGGCGGAAAGAACTGCAATTCGTCCCGGCCGGCGCGCTGGTCTCGTTCACGTTCCTGGACAGGTTCTGGAATCGGGGTGCCGGGGGTCGGGGAAGGAATCTCATTCGTGATGCTGATGCCGGGCGACGGAAAGAACTGGGACGACACCGCATTGGTCGGAACGACGATGAGCTGGCCAAAATTGTCGTTGAGCAGCACCTGATTTCCCGGGGCATTGGTTGCGGCGGGCTCCGCCGGGCGAACCAGGGCGGTTCCGCAGGTGAGCGCCGCACCGACGGCACCATAAAACAGCAGAGTTGCTCCGGGTCTCATGAATATCTCCCTCTCTGGTCAGGTTCCCTCGTGCGCTCGGATAGGCTCATCCTTCGGAACAGCCCATCGCGGTCACCATCAAAATGGTAGAGATATTCCATCAAACCTCGGAAAACTGAATGATGACCTTGATGTCCTCCGAACTTCGGGCCAGAGCACGCACCAGTTCTGGCTTGGGTCCCGTCTCGGTTCGGGCCAGAACGTGAACCTCCAACCCGAGCTGCCGGGCGAGCATCGCGCCAAGCAGGCCGATCGGCCCCGCCCCGGTGACCAGCACGGTTTTCGGCTCCCAAAAGGCGCGCCGACCAACCGCCAGGACATGCTCCCATGCCTTGGCGACAACCGTCGTGGGCTCGAGCAGCACCCCGAGAATCCCGAGGGCAGGGTCAACCTTGATGGCGTATTCAGGCTCGATCCGCCAGTGCTCCGACATGTAACCGTCGATTTGCTTGATGCCGCGCTCGGTGGAGAGGCCGTTACGGCACATGTCCCACTCGCCCACCGCGCAGTTCGGGCAGGGAACGGGATCGGGGCGGCGGACGATGCCCACCACCAGGTCCCCCGGCTTGAGTCCGCTGGCCGGTCCCGGGTCCAGGACGCGGCCAAGGGATTCATGGCCGAGCACGAGGCGCGTCTTGCCCGGAGGGGCCCATCCGTATTTGCCGTCCGCGATCTCGACGTCAGTGCCGCAAACGCCGACGGCAACGGCCTCCACCAGTACCGAGCCGTTATGCATATCCGGTTCCGGGACCTCTTCCAAACGTGCAGAGCCTGGTTCCTTTGGTTCAACTGTGATAGCTTTCATTTCGTGGTCTCTTTCTTTTTTGGTTCAAGCGATGGATAAAGGATGTTGTTCATTGTTTACTCCCCGGTGCGGGGGGGGGCCCGCTCACCATTTGTTCCTTTTTCTGCTCCAGCATCTTTTGCTCCTCCAAAGACCCAAATAGATGCATGATACGCACGATCACTCCGGACCATCCTGTCTGGTGGCTTGCGCCGATCCCCGCGCCGCTGTCCCCGTGGAAGTACTCATAGAACAAGGGGTAACCGCTCCAATGGGGATCTTCCTGGAATTTCTGTGCTGACCCGTGTACGGGCCGTTTTCCCTGCTCATTCTTCAGAAAGATCGTGGACAGGCGGCGTCCAATCTCCTCCGCCACTTGGTAGAGGTTCATCTGCTTCCCTGATCCCGTCGCGCATTCAATAGTGAATGACTTCCCATAGTAGAGGTAGTACTGCAGCAGCGCTCGCACAATGAGCATGTTCACCGGCATCCAGATTGGCCCGCGCCAGTTCGAATTGCCGCCGAACATGCCGCTGTCCGAATCCCCTGGCAGATACGACACCCGAAACTCCTGGTCGCCGACCCGGTAGGTGTAGGGGTGATCCTGGTGGATGCGGGAGATGGCTCGAATTCCGAACGGGCTCAGGAATTCATCCTCATCGAGCATGATCTTCAGCACTCGGCGGAGATTGGCTTCGTTCAAAATCGATCCCAGGCGCCGCCCTTTATGCCCAGGCTTCTGCGGGTCATGGATGAACGCCATTAGTTCCGGGCGCGTCTTGAGATAATCGCGCACGATGGAGCCGACCTCGGGGTATTTCGTTAATAGCTTCCCTTCAAAAATGGTTACGGCGCAAAGGGGCAGCAGCCCGACCACCGAGCGGACCTTCAGACGTTCGGACCGCCCGTCCGGCAAGAGAAGCACATCGTAAAAGAAACCGTCCTGCTCATCCCACATCCCGCCTTCTTCACTCGGCCGAATCATCCCCGAAGCGATCAGGAGGAAGTGCTCGAGGAATTTCATCGTGAGATTGATATAAACCGGATTGGCCACCGCCAGCTCGGCACCGATCTCCAACATATTCTGGCAGAACAGAGCCATCCAGGCGGTTCCATCGGCCTGCTCCAGATGTCCGCCCGTCGGCAATGGCGACGATCGGTCGAAGACCCCGATATTGTCCAGCCCCAGGAATCCCCCTTCAAAGGCATTGTTTCCGGCCCGATCTTTTCGGTTGACCCACCAGTTGAAGTTAAGCAACAACTTGTGAAAACAACGTTCCAGCCAGGCGAGATCGCCCTTCCCACGAGCCGCTTTCTCGGTCAAGTAGGTGAAAATCGTGGACCAGGCATGGACCGGGGGATTGACGTCTCCGAAATTCCACTCGTAGGCGGGGATCTGGCCGCTGGGGTCAAGGTAACGGGATTTCAGAAAGAGCTCCAACTGTTCTTTGCCGAAGTCCGTATCCACCAGCGTCAGTGCCGTGACATGGAAGGCCAAATCCCAGGCAGCGTACCAGGGGTATTCCCATTTGTCCGGCATCGAGATCACGTCCGCGTTGACCATGTGTCCCCAGCGGTCGTTGCGGATGGAACGCTGATTTGCTTTGTAGGGCTGAAGGCCGTGTTCTTTGAGCCACCGGCCGACGTCATAGAAAAAGAACTGCTTGGACCAAAGCATGCCGGCCAGGCCCTGCCGCATGACGATGGCCGCGTCCAGGTTAAGCGAGGGAGGAATGACCGTTGCATAGAACTCATCGGCTTCCTGGAGCCGGGTCTTGAAGACGGATTCAAAGGCATTCCCAAAAAACGGGCCCAGCGCTTTCTTGGAGCCCTTCATCGGCTGGTCGCTGAGTCGCAGGCGAATCGTGCGTGATTCCCCGGCCCGCAGCGTGAGCGTGTAATGGGCCGAGACTTTGGTCCCCTTCTTCTCGGGATTGACCGCGTCTTGCTTACCGTGAATGATAAAGTTGCCGATGCCGTCTTTTACGTAAGGGGAGGGATTGGGCGCGCCGACCAGTCGCTCGGTATTGGTTTCATTCTCCGTGAAGAGGAGCGCCGAGGCGCCTTCTGCGTACCAGAACCGCTCCCCGAGATCCCGATGCGAGAGCGCGACGATCCCGCCAGATTCATCCTGAGCCACCTGGTGAAGCGTGGGGCGGGCGACATCACTCCCCCACGACCAGTCATTGCGGAACCAGAGAGTGGGCAGAAGCTGGAGCGTCGCCGATTCCGGGCCGCGGTTATGAACGGTGATCTGAATGAGCATGTCCTCGGATGACCCTTTGGCGTATTCCACGAAGACATCGAAATAGCGGTCCTGGTCAAATACACCGGTGTCGAGCAGCTCATATTCCGGTTTGCCGCGGCCGCGCTCACGGTTCGTTGCGACCAGGTCGTCGTAAGGAAAGGCCGTCTGGGGATACTTGTAGAGGTACTTCATGTAGGAATGGGTCGGCGTCGAGTCGAGATAGAAGTAGTATTCCTTCACATCCTCACCGTGGTTGCCTTCGCTGTTCGTCAGGCCGAATAGCCGTTCCTTGAGAATCGGGTCCTGCCCATTCCACAAGGCGATCGCGAAACAGAGCCGCTGTTGGTCATCGGAAATACCGGCGAGGCCATCTTCGCCCCAGCGGTAGGCGCGCGACCGCGCGTGATCGTGGGTGAAGTAATTCCAGGCGTCTCCGCTTTCGCTGTAATCCTCCCGTACCGTTCCCCATTGCCGTTCGCTGAGGTAAGGCCCCCATTTCTTCCAGGGAACCTTCTGCTCGCGAGCTTCTTCAAGTCTGATCTGTTCATTGGTACTCATTGGCGCGTTTCTTTCCCTATTCTAAGATTAGCGTGCAGTGTTGTTTTCGCCAATCGCATGTTCTTCCTGGTTATTAAATTTGGTGGATGAAGCGGTCGCGCGCTGCCTGTTAAGCGCCTCCTTCCGGCGCGCCAGCACCGGGAGGGTTATGTCCGGCAAGCATAATGTTTGACAAGCATCAATGCCGGGGACAAAGTCCCGAGCTTGAATATGAAATTCGTCAATCGGGACGCGGAACTGCGCGAACTGGACGCGGCGGCGAAACACGGCGGGCTGTTGGTGGTGTTTGGCCGGCGCCGCGTCGGCAAGACGCGGCTGTTGCGGCAGTGGCTTCAGGCCCGCGATGGCCTCTACAGCCAGGCCATCGAGGCGCAGCGGGACATGCAGATTCAACAGGTGTTTGCCGACCTCCGCCCGCAACTGGAAACGCAACTCGTCCCCAAGACATGGCCTGAACTGCTCGAAATCCTCGCTCTCCAAAAGCAGCGCTGGGTGCTGTGCCTGGACGAATTTCCCTACCTGACGGCGGTGGACGCGTCGCTGCCGAGCCAGGTGCAGAAGTGGCTGGACCATTCGCTGCCCCGGGGCTGCCTGCTGATTGTCGCGGGATCGAGCACGCGCATGATGAATGATATTTTCCTCCACCGGGCGGCGCCGCTTTACGGCCGCGCCAGAAAGCTCCTTCAGATTCAGCCGATGGACTACCCCGCCTTTTGCGACGCCTGCGGCCTTCGTGCGGGCGACCCGGATGCGTTCGAACAGTTCTCCTGTGTTGGAGGCATCCCGAAGTATTGGGAATTCGTGGAAGCGGGGCAGGATGCCGTGGCGTTGGCGGAATCGCTCTACTTCGACTACGCGCCGTACATGGAACAGGAACCGCAACGCCTGCTGCGCGACGAAGGCGTCATTGGTCTGAACGCTCTGGCCGTGCTGGAAGCCGTGGGACGCGGCGCCGAGCGGCCTTCGGAAATCGCCAGCCGGCTCGGCACCGCGCAGACGAACCTGTCGCGCCTGCTGCTGCAGTTGCTCGACGCCTCGATCCTGAAGCGCGAGCTGCCGTTCGGAGAAAGCGTGCGTTCGACCAGAAAAACCCTCTACCGCATCCAGGATCCGACCATGCGTTTCTGGTTCCGCGTCTTTTCCCCGCACCAGAGCCGCTGGCGCAGCTATTCGGTCGAGGAAAAGCGGAAGCTCATTCACGACCACGCCGCAATGGTGTTTGAAGATGTGTGCCGGGCGCGCTTTCCGGGCGCGCAACGGTATTGGGAAGGCAACGTCGAATTGGATCTGGTCGCGCCCGACCCCGACGACCGCCAGCGACTGCTCGTGGCCGAGGTGAAATGGCGTCGCCTGACTGTGGTGGAGCGGAAGGACGTGCTGCGCCAGCTTGAAAGCAAGTGGTCGCAATGTTCCCTGCGGAGGCGTCACCCCAAAGTCCGGCTCGATGTTCTCGACGCCAGCCGGCTGGGCGTCTAACAAAAACCGGCAAGTCCATGTAGCGCAGCTTGACGATGTTGAGGAGCGTCTGCTGTTTGCACGAGTCAGCGATGGCCGCGCTGTAGTCGAAACGGTCCACGGCAACGGTATTGGGGCCGATGTGCTTGCAGCCGGTGAGGAGGAGGAAGAGAACGGAGGACAGAGGACAGAGGGCGGGCAGAAAACGATTGAAGGGGAGCGACCGCGAGTCGGCGCGCACGGAGTGACACGCCCTGCCAATCCTTGACTGGTGACCAGTGATCGGTAATCGGTGATCAGTCGTCAGTGGCGAGGGGCAAGGGGCAAGGGGCCAGTGACAGATCGGTAATCGGTGATCAGTCGTCAGTGGCGTGGTATGGGGCGAGTGCATGGCAGCTATTGCGACCGATGGACCGGTTGCGGTTCGGCTGAGAGCGGCAAGTATGGTTTTCATGGATTGTTGGAGAACTCGCTGGGCCGGCGCGTGGATCTCGTGACGGACAAATCCCTTACCGAAACGAAAGCCAGGCTGATTCTGCCCACCGTGCGCTATGTCACCCAGCACGGTTGAGCTGTTGCGGGATATTCTCAGGGAAGCGGAGTTCCTGTCCGCGCAGGCTGGGCTGACCACTGGCGAGACGTTCCTCCACGACGAAGTGCTCAAGCGCGCTTTCGTACGCAGCGTTGAAGTCATCGGTGAGGCGACAAAAACAGTTCCCGAGGAAACGCGCTCAGAGGTTCCCGCCCGCGAGTGGAAGAAAATGGCTGGGATGCGTGATCGGCTCATACACGATTATGGCGGCGTGGATTACCAGATCGTCTGGGATGTGGCGGCCAAGACGACCCGCGACGGGCACGAGTCAACAAGTTGATGCCTGTCCTCGTAAGTTCGTGCCAGTCCTTTCATATTTCAAGTGGCCTTCAGCCCGGCCATTGTGGACTTCAAGTTGACTGCTGAGCCCTTGCCCTCGATGTGTTTTCCACCCACACCCTGCAAATCGCTGATGTCCGCCAGGGCCTGGTCTTCAGGCTCGGGAAAGAACCGCCCGGCGGAACGGTGCAGCAGCATCAGTTCATTACGAAGGAGCGGGGTGCGCTCTGGCGGCAAGACATCAGTCAGGTTCTCCAGCATGGCGCGGAGGCGGCGGGTCACCTGGATGCTCGTGCCGCCGAACTGACGGATTTCCGTGACCGCCAAGCAGACGAAATCCTCCCAATCGGGCGTCCGATAGACCAACCGCAGCGAGCCTGACCGGTCGTGGACGCGTCCCTCATCCAGGTGCCGCCCCCCCACACTGCGCAGAAGGTGATGGAGTTGGTCAATGGCCAGGACCGCGGTGGTCGGATCGTTAATCGCCGCAGAAAGCCCCTTGGAGGCGACATCCACGATGATCCGGAAAGCAAAAGCCGGATCCTGCTCCATCGTCCGTTCCTGGCCCAAAGCGACCGATTGACAAAGCGCATGGGCCGATGGCCCGCCTGTGCCTCCAAAGACCCGGAACAGCGGGCTCCCGGCCGCGACGAAATCCCCCACCTGGGGCGCCAACTCGACAATACACTCCGCCTCCCGGGCCAGGGCCACCAGTCTCTCGATGTCGAAAGCCAGGAGTACCCCGTCTTTCGGGCTCGATACCGTGCCATCCGGCTCACCGCCCGGTGCATTCTCGGGACGGTGGCCGGCTTCCTGCTGCCCGGAAAGACGCCGCGGATAGACACTTTGAATCTCCGCATGCCCCCGACGGGCCACGGCCTGCAAGGCCCCGCTCGGGCGCAGCGTCTTGCCCACATGGTCAATGAGAAACAGGAAAACGCCCACGCTAAGCAGGCACAGGTAGGCGGATAAGTGCGCCGTGATGCCCGGCACCGACGCGTGGATTCGCACCAGGACGGCCAGCGTAAAGGTAAAGGTGAAGGCAAACAGGGTTAATGCGAACCGCGTCACCCGGTCCTGGAACACAACCCCGATGATCCGCGGGCTGAGCTGTGCGCTGGCCAACTGCACCACGAGCAACAGGCTGGAAGAAAGGAATACGATGAAGGTAAGCAGAGACCCGGCGAGGGTACCGAACAACGCCAGGGAAGCAGCCGGGTCAAGGCCGGATTGCCAACTGACGCGTTCCTCGACCCAGTGCAGACAGTTGACCGACACCAGCGCGGCCACCATGCCGGACACCGGCAGAATCCAGATTGAATTCTGGACGTAATGCCGTAGCTTGTAGCGCTGTATCCAGTTCATGGAATTTGCACCTTAATTTCCTTCATTTTGCCGTTGATTGAGTCTTCAGTCAGACAGGGCTTTCTTCACTGCTGCCGAGCGCTGGCCCAAGTCCGCCTCCGCCTTGACCGCGGCTCCGATCGGCTTCACATCCACGGTGACCTTGACTATCTTGCCCGTGAAGGCGTTGTCGCGTTCCTTATAGTCGGTCGTCACCGGCGTGGCGTCATCCACCCCAACGCCGGCCCCCTCGTCCGCCGAGAAGATCGTTGGCTGCGTGCGTTCGATCCGACCGCTGGCGACCTTCTTATCGTTGACGAGGATGGTGGCCGTTCCGCCCTTGCCGATCCCGCCGCCGTCGTAATCGAAGGTCATGCGGACGATGGCCTTGCCCGCCACCAGCGCCTGCGGGGCTGAGACATTGTATTCCTGAAGCCCGAGGAAGTTGTAGCAATACGTCGGCTTGCCGTCCTTGAGATACAAGCTCCAGCCGCCGAACCGGCCCGCTTGGGCCAGGATCACGCCATTCGCGCCACCCTCCGGGATCTCCACATCCGCCGTGATCGAGAGCGACCGGTTTTTGATGTTGATGAACACGTTTTCACTCATCCCCAGCATGCCCTCAGAGAGCGCGAGCGAGGTGCGGTCCCCCATCAAGTCAGGCCGGCCCGCCGTCGCCGCGTTGATACGTTCCATCAGTCGGTCATCAATGGGCAGCACGCGATATTTGATCGCCTCCTTGATGAAAAGGTTCTGCAGTTCCTTGAGCTTCGCCGGATTGGCCGCCGTCAAGTCGTTCGCCAGACTGAAGTCCTGGCGCGTGTCATAGAGTTCCCACTTGTCATCAAGCAGATTCGCCCGCGGCTTCATTTCCCAGGGTGCCCGGTGAATGGTGCCGGCAAACCATCCATCGTGATAGATGGCACGATTGCCGAATACCTCGAAATACTGGGTCTTGTGGGTGCTCTTGGCGTCAGGCTGATCGAAGGTGTAAAGCATGCTCACGCCTTCAATCGGTGCTTGGACGGTGCCGTTGACGCTCTTGGGTTCGGGCAGGTTCGCGGCTTCGAGCACGGTCGGGGCGACGTCAATCACATGGTGCCATTGCGATCGCACCTGGTTGGCGGCTTTGATGCGCTTGGGCCACGAGACGATCATGCCATTGCGGGTGCCACCGTAGTTGGAGGGAATTTGCTTGGTCCACATGAACGGCGTGTCGCCCGCGACAGCCCAGCCTGCGGCCATGTGCGGATAGGTCGAAGGCCCACCCCAATCGTCGTAGTGCTTCAGCATCTCCTGCACCGTCTCCTGAACGCCATTGAAATAGGTCATCTCGCTGAACATGCCGGACGCGCCGCCCTCGGCGCTCGTCCCGTTGTCGCCGAGGATGTAGAAGATCAGCGTGTTGTCGAACTGGCCCACGTCGCCAATGGCCTCGAACATCCGGCCAATCTCGTGGTCGCAGTATTCGCCAAAGCCGGCATACACTTCCATCTGGCGGGCAAAGAGCTTTTGCTCGTCGGCGGTCAGCTTATCCCAATCTTTGATGGCCTCGGGCTTGTTGGCCAGTTTCGTGCCCGGTGGCACCACGCCCAGCGCGATCTGACGCGCCAGCGTCTGTTCGCGCAGCTTGTCCCAGCCGCCGTCGAAACGGCCCTTGTTCTTGGCGATCCATTCCTTGGGCACGTGATGCGGTGCGTGGGTGGCGCCGGGTGCGAAATAGATGAAGAAGGGTTTGTCCGGCGTGAGCGCCTTCTGGAACTTCATCCAAGCGATGGCCTGGTCGGTCATGTCGGTCATGAAGTTGTAGCCCGGGTAGTGCGGCGTGGGAACTCGAGCCATCCCGTCATAGAGAGTGGGTGACCACTGGTCGGTCTCGCCGCCAAAGAAGCCGTAGAACTTGTCGAAGCCCGAACGCGTTGGCCAGCGGTCGGTCGGCCCGGAGGGGCTGACCTCCCACGGCGCGGTCTCGTGGTTCTTGCCGAAGAAGCCGGTGCTGTAACCGTTCAGGCGCAGTATCTCGGCCAGCGGCGCGACATTGTTGGGCCGCTGCCCCGTGTTGCCCGGAAACGCCGTGGCTGTTTCGGTGATCCCGCCCATGTTGTTCATGTGGTGATTGCGGCCGGAGAGCAGGGCCGTCCGCGTGGGCGAGCAGAGCGCGGTGGTGTGGAATTGGTTGTAGCGCAGTCCCTGGCTGGCGAGGCGGTCAGCCGTCGGCATGCGCACCGGGCCGCCGAAGGCGCTGGGCATGCCAAAGCCCATGTCGTCCACGAGAACGATGAGGACGTTGGGCGTCCCTGCGGGTGCCTTGACCTCGAAGCGCGGCGGGGGCTTGGCGTCACGGGCGTCGAGCACTGTGCTGTGCGGATAGTTCGGCTCCGGGATGGGCAAACGCGTCCGGTCGGGTTTCACGTCGCGGCTCTGCGCCGGTGCGGTGATTGCAGCCATCGCACCAACGAGCGCGGCGGCGAGGAGGTTTTGTTTGTGTGTTGTTTTTATGGTTTGATTTGCGTTCACGTTTTATTGAAATGGGTTATCTGCCCCGTCCGCCCCTGCCGCCGCTGCTGCGGGAGCCGCCGGAAGTTCCGCTGCGGGAGCCGCCGCTGGAACTTTTCCACGACTGGGCTTTCTGAGTTTGCTGGTTGCCCCGCTGGCGTGCCTGGGCCTGCGATTCCAAGCTCTGCTTTTGATAGGCGCTGGCCTGGGGCTGGCGACTAGCGGCGGAAGTGGTGCTGCTGGGCGTCCTGCCGGCACCCGTGGTGGTGCGCGGCTGCTGATAAGAACTGGTCTGGGCCTGGCGATTCACGCTGGAACTGGTGGTGGTAGCAGGTTGCGCTTTCGTGGTATTTTGCCAGCCGCTGCCCGAGTTCTGGGACCAGCTTCCGTTCGAGTCCTTTTTGTAAGCCGTGCCGTCTTTGCTGGCATACACATCGCCCGACCGTGTCTTGACGGCCTTGCCCTGGCTGTTCGCGGTGTCCCACGACGCTGCGCCCGCCCCCGAACTCGTCCGCACAGCGCTGGCGCTGCCGTAGGCGCTGGATCGGGAACCGCCCCACGCGGCATTGCCGGTGGTTGGATTGTAGGCCGCGCCGCGGCTGGCCGAACCGTAGGCCGTGTTGACCTGCGCGGCCCGGGCGGAAGTGCCCGTGTAAGGATTATAGGCCTGCTTCACGCTGGCGCTGCCGTAGGGACCGTAGGCATAGGCCCCGCGCGAGTAGGTGCCGGTCGATGGATTGTAGGCGGTGGCATGTCCAGCGCCGCCGTAGGGGCCATACGAGGCATGGGCGATGCTGTAATAGCCGCCGTAACCGTAGTGATAGGTGGCGCCACAGCCGTAGGAATAGTGAATGGGAGGAGGATAACAGTAGTAATGAGAGTTGTTCGCGATAATGGCACCCACGGCGAGCCCGGCACCGAACATGAGCACGCCAGTCGCGGCCACATAAGACCCGCTGTACCCGGCAGTCTGGCTATAAACCACGGTGGTCGGCGTCGAGTTTTGGACGATTACGTAGGTCACGTTGTAATAGGGATTGGACGGAGGGATCGTGTAAATGGCTGCGGGCACGCTCGTGCAATAGGCCCAAGGACCGATGGCGGTGCCGCTGACGAACCAGACCCCTTGGTCACAGCAGTAATACTTGCCGCTGACCAGGAAGACAGCGGAGGGGGAGTTGACCGCGTACTGGACGGTGGTGGTCTCGATCGGTTTGAACTGTGGTTGGCCGTTATAGACGACTTGCACCGTTACGTTGGTCGTATAGACCATGGTCGTCGTCGGCACAGAGGCCAGAAGCACCGCGTCCTGCGCGTCGCGTGTGCCGGGCACGGAAGCCTTCACGAACGCCGCCGGATCGCTGTCGGGAATGCGGGCGAAGTCCGGCGGCAAATCCTTGCTGGCGGCCGACCACGGGCCCTCAAGGCTGGCGGCGCGAAACCAACGACCCGCGACCAGGAAGTAGAGTTTGGCATCGCCCGAATGTCGGAACAGGACGCTCTCGGTGTTCGCCACGCGCAGAAGCTGGGTGCCGGAAATTGGGCGGTAAGTCGGATCACCCTGGGTGAGGATCAACTCGGCCGGTTCGATGCTCACAAAGACAGCCGGCGCACTCTTGGCGGGCTGGGCTGGAATGTTCTGCCGCACGGCCGACCAGTTGTCATTGGCCGGCAGAGTCAAGAATGATGCGGGAAGGCTCTGGGTAGGAAGCCATGGCCCCTTGACGTCGGGCGCGCTCAGCCAGGTGTTCTGGTTCAGCAGAAAGTAGCGCTGGGCCACGGTGTCGTAGAAAACATCCCAGTTCGTGTTGAGGGCAAACATGAGATCCGTCCGGTTTGTCTCGACGGGCTTGAACTGCGGTTCGCCGAGGAACATGACGAGAATGGCCGGCTGCCTGCTGCAGTAAATTGTGGGCGGATCCAGGCTGACCTCGACCGGGTGCTGGGTCGGCTGCTGGGTGGGATCCAGGCAGGCCAGCACACGGTCCAGTGAAAGGGTAATGGCCTGACCCGGCGGCTTCAGCTCATCCACCGCGCGACGCAGCGCAGCCAACTCGGAGTCCGATGTGTTGGGAAAGCGGAGGTCGCGTTGGATGGGGACCAACGCGACGATGCGGGCGGCATGGTCGGCCACCGTCACGGCGTCGATTTCGGCGACGCCGAATTTCTCCTGTTTGGTCACACCCTTGACCGCGATGGCGCAGCAAAAGTGGATGTTGGTGTAGCCATTCCAGTAATCCACCTGGGGCTGATAGATGGTCAGTTGTTTCTTCTCCTGCTGGACCACGCGCGGCCAGCCGGGATCGGCGGCGGGCTGCCCCGCTGCCGTATCGCTGTTGAATCCCACCGCCGCCAGCAGCGCAAGGAGCAGGGCAGAAGCAATGTGAGATTTCACAGGCTGGGTTCGTGTTCGCTGGCCTGCGACTACCTCGTCTTCCGGTAGCCGCTGTTCTGCATCGTGACTGTCAGGCTCTTGGCTTTGGCATCGAGCGTGACATTCGCAGCGTAAGTGGTGCCGTCGTTCAACTGGCCCATCCGCACGTCCAGCGTGACAGCATCTTTCGGGTCATCCAGGTAGCTGGAAACCTTCACGCCCAATGGACGATTGCTCACCAGGTCCACTTCCATGCCCAGGTTGTCGCCCGGCTTTTCGTAGTCGCGGAAGTTGATGCGCGCGCGTTTGCCTGGCTCGAGAACATCGATCGATACCTTTCCCGCGTCCTTGGCCGCCTGAATCCTCGCCGGGCTGGGGGGCACGTAACTCTTCACCAGCGCCACGGCACTCTTCATATAGTCAGTCAATTCCTCTTTCTTCCTTTCGGCGATGCGTCCCCGCAGACCGCGCTTCTTCGCCGGCTCCGGCCTGCTGCTCATCTCAACTTTCTGCACACCGCCGTCGGCGCCGTAATAGCAGCGCTCTTGCTTGCGTGACTTCTCTTCGCCCTTGAGGCTGACCACGGTGGTTTCAATCCATTCGTATTGGCGCAGGACGACTTGGCTGGCGGCAATGGTGGCTTTGAGCAAGGCGATCCGCTCCGCAGCAGTCGGTTGTTGGGCAAAGCCCGGCAGCGCAAGCGCAGCCAAGAGGAGGGGCAGAACTGACTGGCCGACGAATTTGAGGTAATGGTCTGTTTTCATGGTGTGTTATGTTTGTTGGAAGCTATTGCCGGTCGGGCCCGCGCCAAAGTCGAAGTTGTTCTGGAAGGGCACGCTAATGAGGCTGGCAATGGCGTTCTGGAGTTTCTTGGCCATTTCGGCCTCTTGGGCCTTCTCATCGTCCGCCCCGCCGCGGCCGGCGGTAGCTGCCTCGGCGGGCGCGAGCGTCAGCGGGCGATAGAAACCTAAATGGTCCTGGGCCCGCGCAGTGAATGCCGCGAGAGCGCAAGCCACTGCCAAAAGGCTAAGCTTTGACTTCAAATTACTGTTTGCGAGCTTCATATCGCTCTCTGCCGATTACTGGTTACTGAGCACTGGTTACTGGTCTCTCCGTTTCCTCTGTTAGCTCCTGTTGCATCCGAACTCCGAACCCCGGCAGGATCCAGAATCGGTCTCCTGGAGGCCTCTTGCCAAGGGTGGCACGGGGCAGTATCCTTGAGGTGTGAAATTGACAGCGGTCTTTGAGCCAGCCAAAGAAGGCGGATACACTTGCTTTGCAGAAAAGGTTCCCGCCACCATTTCGCAGGGCGAAACTCTGGTCGAGGCCAAGGCGAACCTGCTGGATGCGTTCAAACTGGTGCTGGAGTGCCAGCGCGATCTGGCGGAAAAAGACCTGTAGCCGACGAGGTTTCCCTTATGCTTGATTGGAGTCACTGTGCAGTGGTCGAACGGACGCCCGGGAAGGTTAGCGGTGCCTGGGTCTTCAAGGGCACACGCGTGCCGGTGAAAGTGCTGTTCGAGAACCTGGAAGATGGGGCGAGGGTGGATGATTTCCTGGAATGGTTCCCCGGCGTGACCCGCGAACATGTTGAGGCCGTTCTGCATCATGCCGAACAGAGTTTGGCTGCCGCCTGAGGCTGCGAGCCGACGTCGCCGACAACGATGAAGATTCTCTTTGACCAGGGAACGCCCGCTCCCTTGCGTCACGCGATGGGTGACCGGCGCCTCGCCATTTTGGTTCTGCCGACCACAAGCTGGCCGATGATTCAACTTCACCTGCCCAAGGTCGCCGCCGCGGCAAATACGCTTCGCCCTGGCGACTTCGTCGAACTGAATTTTTCGTAGTGCGTTCATCACGGGCTGCTTATTACTGATTACTGATTACTGATCACTGATCACTCCCTGTGCGTCGAGAGTGCTCCGCGCCAGATCAGGCTTGATACCGGCCACCGCACTTGAGTCAGGTACTGCCGTCGCGCTTTGAGGAGGCTCGCGAAACGCCTGAGCAGCGTGCCGGTTGGTCGGGTAGAATCGGCCTGGGTCGATCAGTTCAATCAGATCGTACCGCTCAAGCCACGAGCGGAAGGACCGGTCAGCGCGGCTGACGGCGAAGGTGATGTTCCGCTTCTTCAGCAGGGTGATCGCCTGACGAAGAACCCCCGCACCGGTCGTGTCAACGTCCACCATCGCCTGCGCGTCCAGCACGAACCAGCGGACAGGGGTGGGTGCCTGCGTGACCAACCGCTCGACGTCATCAAGGAACAGGGTCGCATTGGCGAAATAAAGCGGAGCGCCGAAACGGTAAACCATCAGGCCGGAAGAACCGGCGGCCTTCCCTTCAGTCACGGGGAGGAAGTGGCTGCCGTCGGGCGCTTCCAAGAGCGCTGACGTGTCCGGACAGGATGCCCGCCGGATCACATCGATGACTGAAAGGAGAAAGGCGATCATGACGGCGCGCAACGGGCCAAGGGCCAGCACGCTCAGAAGACAGACTGTGGCGATCCAGAATTCCGAACGGCGCATCCGCCACAGCTCGCGGAACTCGTGGACCTCGATCAGCGACAGCACCGCGTTGGCGACGATCCCGGCCAGGGCCGCATTCGGCAGGTACGCCAAGAGGTTGGTGAAGAAAAGCATCACCAGTGTGATTGTCCCGGCCGCCACCAGGCTGGGCAACTGGCTGCGCGAGCCGGCGGCATCCATCGCCGCCGAGCGGGACGGGCTGTTGCCCGTGACGATGGACCCGCTGAAGGCGGCGGCCAGGTTGGCCGCACCGTAAGCGAACAACATCTGGTCGCCGTCCGCCTTGTAGCCGTACTTGTTGCTGTAGCTGCGGACCACCAGCAGGCCCTCGCACAGGAGAATGGCCACGATGGCCAGGGCGCCCGGCAGCAGCCGCAGGTAGTCGGCCAGAGGGATGGTGGGCAGGGTCAACGCCGGGAGCCCCGAGGGGATCGCATTGCCGAGCACGGCGACGCCCTTCGCCGGGAGGTCGAGCATCGCGACGAGGGTCGTCAGGAGCACCAACGCCACCAACGCTCCAGGCACTTTTGGCGCGTACCGTTTCATCAGCCGAATGATCAAGAAGGCGCTCACTCCGACCGCCACCGAGTAGAGGTTGGCGTGCGGAATGGAGTGGATCAGGGCCAGGACCTCCACGAAGTAACCCTCGGTGTTCACCGATGTCGCCAGGGTCTCCTTGAGGTGCTCCGCCGCCGCCAGCAAGCCCGACGTGACGTTCTCCACATGGGGAGCAGCGAGGATCTTCCGGACCTGGTTGGTGAGCACCTCGACACCGAGCCCGGTGATGAAGCCCGCCATCACGGCGCGCGAGAGGAAGTTGGCGAGGAACGCCAGCCGGAAGATCCAGAAGATGAAAAACAGCAACGCGCAGACCATGGCCAGTGCCAGGGCGTACTGCATGCGAAGCGGATCTCCGGGCGCGGCGAAGGCGACGAGGGCGGCCCCGACCAGGGTGGCCATGGAGGCGTCGGGGCTCGTCACCAGGTGGCGCGAGCTGGCGAGCAGGGCGAAGACCACGAGCGGGCTGATGGCCGCATAGAGA
>Ga0194053_10000120_pt1 | contig 58281 bp, 41 predicted proteins | sample SepL228m_MetaG_FD_161684 | JGI IMG/M metagenome (GOLD analysis project Ga0194053, IMG submission 161684) | Anoxic zone freshwater microbial communities from boreal shield lake in IISD Experimental Lakes Area, Ontario, Canada - Sep2016-L227-8m | ecosystem: Environmental > Aquatic > Freshwater >...
CCTCCACCACCGCCGATGCGGCCGGCGGCATCAGCCCCAGGTGGTCGGCCAGTTCGCCAAGCGTGGAGCCCGTGTTCATGCCCGTGAACGCCAGCGCCCGGAACTGCGGGACCGAAAGCCCCGGAGAACGGTGGCCCCGCATTTCCGCGCGGATCGAACGCATGACCAGCGGGATCACATCTAGGATCTCATCGGCGCATTGTAAAACGGGGGACGGCATTTTTTGAGGATCGAATACTTCGACTATCGAAGTAAATGAACCCGGAACATCTGTCAAATGCTTTGCATCGTCCGCGCCCGATCCGTGGCGCCCGCGAGCATCCGGGGAGAATGCGTGCGGTTGACTTGGGGCGAGTGGGCTTTAGTGTATGGGTTTTCGAGAAGATGAGCGCACCACGCCGACATGTCCTGTTTGTCTGCACAGGCAATATTTGCCGGAGTCCGATGGCCGAGGGCCTGTTCCGGAAACTGACCGCGGGCCTCAAGGGAATTACCACCGAATCCGCGGGCCTGAGCGCCGCGAGCGGGCAGCCGCCGAGCACCGACGCCGTCCGCGTTCTGGCGGAGCAGGAAATCGACATCTCCAAGCACCGGAGCCAGCCGGTGACCGAGGACCTGCTCGATCACGCCACGCACATCTTCGTCATGACGGACGACCACCGCCGGCTGCTCGACTTGTTTTTTCCCGAGGTTTCGGAGAGGGTCGCTCTCGTGAGGGGAGACGAGCCGGGGAGCCCGGATGTACCCGACCCGATCGGACAGGGCCGGGCGGTCTATGAAAAATGCCGTGAGACCCTCGCCCGCGCCCTGCCAGCCATTCTGAAAAAAATCAACGCATCACCCATGACCACCAAAGAATCCGCCAACGACCTCGCGGCGCTCACCGCCGCCGACCCGCAAATCGCCGAAGCCATCGCGCACGAGCGCGAGCGCCAGTTCGAGCACATCGAGCTGATCGCCTCCGAGAATTTCACCAGCCAGGCCGTGATGCAGGCGCAGGGGTCGTGCCTCACGAACAAGTATGCGGAAGGATATCCCGGCCGCCGCTGGTATGGCGGCTGCGAGTTTGTGGACACGGTCGAGGCGCTCGCGATTCAGCGCGCGAAGGAACTCTTCGGCGCGGAACACGTGAACGTCCAGGCGCACAGCGGCAGCCAGGCAAACATGGCGGTCTATTTCAGCGTCCTCCAGCCCGGCGACCGGATCCTGACGATGGACCTCGCGCATGGCGGGCACCTCACCCACGGGCACAAGGCGAATTTCTCGGGCAAGCTCTACGAGGTCCACCACTACGGCGTCAGCCGCGAGACTGAGATGATCGACTACGACGCCCTGCAAAAGCAGGCTGAGGAGGCGAAGCCGAAGATGATTACGGCCGGAGCGTCCGCCTACCCGCGGACGATCGATTTTCCGCGGATGCGGGAGATCGCGGACTCGGTGGGGGCCTACCTGTTCGTGGACATGGCGCACATCGCCGGGCTCGTGGCCGGCGGGGCGCACCCGTCGCCGGTTCCCCACGCGCACTTTGTCACCACCACCACGCACAAGAGCCTGCGCGGGCCTCGCGCTGGACTCGTGATGTGCCGCGAGGAGTTTGCCAAGAAAGTGGATTCGAATATTTTCCCTGGTATCCAGGGAGGGCCTCTCATGCATGTGATAGCAGCGAAGGCGGTCTGCCTGCATGAGGCGCTGAAGCCCGAGTTCAAGGCCTATGCGCACCAGGTGGTCAGCAACGCCAAAGCCCTCGCCGCCAGGCTCTCGATGCTCGGCTTCCGGATCGTCTCCGGCGGCACCGACAACCATCTGATGCTCGTGGACCTGCGGCCAAAAGGCGTCAACGGGGTCGAGGCCCAGACGACGCTGGACAAGGCCGCGATCACCGTGAACAAGAATGCGATCCCGTTCGACACCGAGCCGATTTCCAAAACCGGAGGCATCCGGGTCGGGACCCCGGCGATGACGAGCCGCGGCCTCGGCGAGGAGGACATGATGGAAGTCGCCGACTTCATCAACACCGCGCTCGAATCCCGCAACGATGACGCCGCGCTCGCCGCCCTGCGGAAAAAGGTCACGGCCTTCACCTCGCGGTTTCCGCTGCCCTGAGGCCTCCTCGATTCTCAGTGGCCCCCTCGCGGCACTGCCAGGTTTCCGGAAGCAGCCGGGGATGGGTTTTCGCCCATGAAGAACCAGAGCGCGGCGGAGACGGCGAGCGAGATCGAGGCGATGACAAAAACGATGTTTTTATCCGGGGCCGCGCTCACGACATTTCCCAGAACCCCGCTGACGAGCAACTGGGGGATGACCACCGAGAGGTTGAAGATTCCCATAAATAGCCCCATGCGCGTCTGGTCCACGTTGTCGCTCAAGATCGCAAATGGAAGGCTGACCGTGGAGGCCCAGCCGATGCCCACGACTCCCATGAGGAGGTAGAGCAACGCAGGCGTCCGCCCGAAGAAAAGGATTCCCGCATACCCGGCGGCCATCGCGGCGATGCACATCGCATGGGTTCTCACGAGGCCGATCCGCGCGGAAACCGGCTGGAGAACCAGGACCGGGAGCAGGAATCCGACGACGTTGAGGACGAGAAAGGCGAGGTTGATGATCCGGCCGACCGCCTCGTCGCCCGGGTCAGCGAGCGACATGGAATATTTGATGTAGGCAAAGATGAAAACAAACATTGTCTGCACTCCGAGCCAGGTGAACCCGTGGGCGACGAAGATGTGGAGAAGCCTGCCGGTCGGGGTCCTTTTGCGCTCTACGGCGGTCTCCTCATTCGCGCTCCGGACGGAAAGTGTCGCCGGCTCGGTGATCAGGAGTGCGGGAATCACATTGAAAAGAACCACCAGCCCGGCACCGCAGTAGATCAGCACAAAGTTTCCGAAGACGGCCCCGATGACGTAGGCGAGGACTCCGAAGAACCCGGAGATCGACTGCATCCAAGTGAACCCCCTGGCTCGTCCGCTTCCTTCCGGGGTGACGTCCGCAATGATCGAGCGGGTAGGATTGAACCCCACGTTGATCGCCAGATCGAGGGTCAGCGCCACACCGATTGCCACCCAGAGAACCGGCAGGCCGGTGAATTTTCCGATCGCTCCGAGATATGGCAAAGCCAAGACCATGGTCCCTGCAAGAAGGCCGCCGAGAATGATGAACGGCCTGCGGCGTCCACCCCAGAACCAGACTTTGTCGCTGATCAGGCCGACAAGCGGCTGGGCGAGGACTCCGGCGAGCGGACCGGCCAGCCAGACATATCCGACCTCATGAATGGCGAGATGGTATTGCGTGCTCAGGATCCAGCTCAGCGCGGAGATCTGGATGCAAAGCGCGAATCCCATCGCCGTGGCGGGGAGGCTCAGCAGGACATAGAAGGGACTGCCGTTGTTTTTCTGGATGGCGAGCATTTTGTTTCGAAGGGGAGAAATTCCATGCTCTGGAAACCTGCCGATTTGGCAAGCCTGCTCTTGATCCGTCCGTCTCAGGAACCGCGGATCTGGCGCAGTGCCTCGTAGAGGACGATGCCTGCAGCGGTGGCGAGATTCAGGCTGCGTGCCTCGGCGGCCATCGGGATCGTGCGGCACCAGTCCGGATTATCCGCGAGGAGGGATTCCGGAAGCCCGCGTGTCTCGCGCCCGAAGACGAGATAGTCGCCTTCGGCAAATTTTTCGTCCCAGTAAATTTGCTCAGATTTGGTGGTGAAGAAAAAATACCGGGCCCCCGGATCGCTGGTGCGGAGGTCCGCGAACGAGGCCCATTGTTTCACGTCGCAGCGTTCCCAGTAGTCCATCCCTGCGCGGCGGAGCGCCTTTTCGTCGAGGGAAAACCCGAGCGGCCCGACGAGGTGGAGGCGGGCCCCGGCGGCGAGGCAGAGGCGGGCGATGTTCCCGGTGTTCGGCGGAATCTCCGGCTCGATCAGGACGATGTGGAGCATCCTACTTCGGAGAACATGCCCACTCGGTCTGGCGGAGGGTATTCACCGCCGTGAGGAAATCAGGATCTTTCTGGAGCTGGAGGAACATCATCTTGGCCAAGCGGTGTCCGGCTTCGAGGTCGGTGCGGTAATGCTCGCCGGCGAGGATCCGGTCCACGCCCACCTGTTCCCCCGAGGCCTCGAGGGCGCGTTGCTTTGCGGGGCAAAGCTCGCCCATGACGAGTGCGAATAGCCGCCCTCTGGTCGTGTGCCCGCTCGGGTAGGAATAGCCCGGCTCGTTTCTGACGAGCAGCTTGATCTGGTCCGGGTGGGCGGCGAATGGCCGTTCGCGGGCGTAATGGTTCTTTAATCCCACGATCACGACATTCGCGGTGGCGGCGAGCTTTTTGAAAAACGCCGCGGTCTTCGGGTAGTTTTTCGGCGTGAATTTCGGCCCCATGATGTCGGAAAAATAGAAAACATTGAAGGCATAAGACTTCTGGGCCTGGGCGATCTGGGCGGGAGTCATGCTGGCCTGGCGGGCGATCGCGTCGCTCAGATCCAGCCGGTCGCGGTAGGAAGTGGCCCTGGGAGGAGCCGGCAGGTGCTCGATGAAATATTCAAGCGACGGCAGCTGCCAGACATCAGGCTGCGGGGCCGGGGAGGGTGACGGGTTCGCGGCTGATGCAGCAAGAGAAGTGAGAACGAAAGCCGCGGAAATAGTGAGGATGTGCGCGGTGCGCATTTTATATGAGCTTGGCATGGGAATATTCACAGACGCCTCGGCGAGGCGTCTCTAGCGGTTTGAGGTAGGGCGGTTTCGCCGAAATCGCCGTGTTGTTCCTGCAACATAGCAGCGGTTTCGGATTTTTCCAAAACTGACTCAGGCCGTGCGGCCGCAGCAGGATTTGAACTTTTTACCGCTCCCGCACGGGCAAGGATCGTTGCGTCCGACCTTCGGGAGCTCGCGCTTAATCGGGAGTTCGAGCTTCGGAGCGGGCGGGGCTTCTTCCGACATCGCCTGCTCGACCGTGGTGCCGGCAGCCGGGCGGGCGCGTGCGGCGGGGTCGGCGCGGAGGAGGTTTTGCGGGAGGCTGGCGAGAAGCTGCTCGAACGCCTGGAGGTTGGTGGTGCTGCGGAAGAGGTTGTTGAGGATCTCGGCCTTGATGCTGTCCATCAGTTCAAGGAACATCCCGTAGGCGTCGTTTTTGTATTCGACGAGCGGGTCTTTCTGCCCGAAGGCGCGGAGGTAAACCGCCTCGCGGAGCCCGTCCATCGCGTAGAGGTGCTCCTGCCAGAGCCGATCCACCGCGTTGAGGATGATGTAGCGTTCGAGCCCGCGCAGGGCATCCGGGTTTTCCAGCGTGGCCTTGCGGTCGTAGGCGTCGCGGATCGTCTGCATGAGGAACTGCCCGTTCTCCTCGACCGAGCGGGTGTCCAGCGCAGCCTTTTCGCGGCTCAGGCCGAGCGGGAACGTCGAGTTGATCCACTGGAGGAGGCCCTCGGCGTCCGGTTCCTCGCCCTCGACGGCTTCCAGATACTCCGAAACCTTTTTCGGGACGGTCTCGGTGATCACCTCGTGGATCAGGCCGCGGGTATTCTCGGAATCCATGACCTCGTTGCGGTAGCCGTAGATGACCTCGCGCTGCTGGTTCATTACGTCGTCGAACTCGAGCGTGCGGCGGCGCATCTGGTAGTTCCGCTGCTCGACGCGCTTCTGGGCGGTCTCGACGCTCTTGTTCAGCCACGGGTGTTCGAGTTCCTCGCCCTCCTTGAGGCCGAACGTCTCCATGATTTTGGTCATGCGGTCGCTGGCGCCGAAATTCCGCATGAGGTCATCCTCGAAGCTCACGTAGAAACGCGAGCGGCCGGGATCGCCCTGGCGAGCGCAGCGCCCGCGGAGCTGGCGGTCGATGCGGCGTGACTCGTGGCGCTCGGTCCCGATCACGTAGAGCCCGCCGAGCCCGCTGACTTCCTCGCCGAGTTTGATGTCGGTGCCGCGGCCGGCCATGTTCGTGGAAATCGTCACCGCCCCGCGGAGCCCGGCGCGCGCGACGATCTCGGCCTCCTGCATGTGGTATTTCGCATTGAGGACGGTGTGCGGGATTTTTTGTAGCTTGAGCATCCGGCTGAGCAGCTCGCTCGACTCAACGCTCGCGGTGCCAACCAGAACCGGCTGCCCGCGTCCGTGGGACTCGCGGATAGCCTCGATGGCAGCGTGGTATTTTTCGCGGCGGGTTTTGAAAATCCGGTCGTTCTCGTCCGTGCGCGCGACCTTCTGGTTCGTGGGGATGACGTTGACGTCGAGCTGGTAGATGTCGTGAAACTCGTTGACCTCGGTCTCGGCGGTGCCGGTCATGCCCGCGAGTTTTTCGTAAAGGCGGAAGTAGTTTTGGATCGTGATCGTGGCGAGCGTCTGGGTCTCGCGGTCGATCTGGACGCCTTCCTTCGCTTCGACTGCCTGGTGCAGGCCGTCGCTCCACCGGCGCCCCGGCATTTTGCGGCCGGTGAACGTGTCCACGATCATGACCTTGTTGTCCTCGACCACATACTCGACGTCTTTTTCGTAGAGGCAGTAGGCTTTGAGGAGCTGGGCGATGTTGTGGATGCGCTCAGCCTGGGCATCGCAATGCTGCTGGCGGGCCCCCTTGGCCTGGGCCTTGCCCGCCGGGTCGAGGGCCGGGTCGTTTTCGATGTCGGCAAACTCGGTGAGGAGGTCGGGGAGCACGAAGGCGTTCGGGTCGTCCGGGTTGAGGTAGCTCCGTCCCATCTCCGTAAGGTCGGCGTCGTGCTGGCGTTCCTCGATGGTGAAAAACAGCTCCTCCTTGAGCTCGACGAGCGCCGCCTTGCCGTCGGTGTCCTTGTAAAATTCGAGCTCGGCCTTGTCGGTGACCTTGCGCATCTCCGGATCCTCCATCATACGGAGGAGCGCCTTGTTGCGGGGCTGGCCGAGTTTCAGCTTGAAGAGGGTGCGCCCGGCTTCCTCCGGCTTGCCCGCTTCGATCTGCTCCTTGGCCTCGCTGGCGAGCCGGTTGCAGAGCATCGTCTGCTTGCGGACGAGCTGTTCGATGAGCGGCTTGAACCGGTCGTATTGATGGGTGGAGACGGTCGCCGGGCCGCTGATGATGAGTGGGGTTCTGGCCTCGTCGATGAGGATCGAATCCACTTCGTCCACGATCGCAAAAAAGTGCCCGCGCTGGACCTGCTGCTCCCGGCTGGTGGCCATGCCGTTGTCGCGCAGGTAGTCGAAACCGAACTCGCTGTTCGTCCCGTAGGTGATGTCGCACTGGTATTGGGCGCGGCGGTATTCCGGCGTCTGGTCGTTCTGGATCACCCCCACGGTGAGCCCGAGAAAACCGTAGAGTTGGCCCATCCACTCGGCGTCGCGCTTGGCGAGGTAGTCGTTCACGGTCACCACGTGGACCCCGCGCCCGCTGAGGGCGTTCAGGTAAACTGCGAGCGTGGCCACGAGGGTCTTGCCTTCGCCCGTCGCCATTTCGGCGATCCGGCCCCGGTGCAAAATCATGCCGCCGATGAGCTGGACATCGAAATGGACCATGTTCCACGTGAGCGGCTGGTCGCAGACCGTGATGCTGCGGCCGACCATGCGCCGCGCCGCATTTTTCACCACCGCGAACGCCTCGGGAAGAAGCGCGTCCAGCTCGGTTGCCAGAACCTCGGCATCCTCGATCTTCGAGAGCCGGTCCTTCCATTCCAGGGTCTTGGCGCGGAGGGCTTCGTCGCTCAGCGGCTGGAGCCCGACCTCGGCCTCATTGATGCTGCGGACAAGCGGATTCAGCCGGCGGATTTCCCGCTGGTTCTTTGAGCCGATGATTTTCTTGAGGATCCAGTTGAACATGATGAACAGACGAACTGTGCATCAAAGGCGGATTCCTGCGAAATTAAAATGGGAAAATTTCTCGCCTCAGGGTTTCGGCGTCCCCTCCGCGACGACATTGTCCTTGTGATACATGTCGTGGTTCGGCGCCTGGAACTCGGCTTTGAGGCGCACGCGGATCCGGGAAACATCCACGAGTTCCCATCCGAGCAGGCGGAGGTCCGCCCCGGTTTTTCCGTTGTGCCGGATGGCCACGAGGAGTTGGCGCGCATCGTCATGGATCTTGCCCGTGGTGGTTTTGGGTTCGTAGTAAAACGTGCGCAGGGTGCTGTTGCGCGAGCCGTCCTCGTAGAGCTTCGGGTCGAGGAAAACCACATCGCCATTTTCCAGAACGAGGCGGAGGTCCGGGTATCCGCTCCGCTGCTCCCCGCCCGTTGCCTTTTGGGGCACCATGCACTTCCAGCCGGACTGCTGGTTGAGCTCGAGGCGGAGCTGGTCCTCGATGAACCGGCTGGCCTCGTTGATCCGTCCCGCCTTGTGGATACCCTGCGAGGGGTCGTTCAAATCCGCGAGCATCTGGTCGAGCACCTTCCCCAGACGGCTGAGCCATGCCTTGTCGGCCGCCGGATCAACCGGGATGATTTTCTTCCCGGTCGTCGCGGCCAGCACCTCGGAAAACGGGATTTCCTTCATGTCCCGGCCATCCGCGAGCAACCAGGAAATCAGGTCGGCCGTGTCTTTAGATTCCGCGAGAAGGCACCCCGGCATCCCCGCCGCGATCCAGACCAGGGCTGCCGCAAAGACCGGCAATAATCGTTTAACCATGGAGGGCAGGGGGTTGTTCTGACGGGTTGCTTTCGATTTGCGAGAACCAGCCACGGTATTGGTCGAGCCTGAAGGGAGCCTGGCCGGCCAGGTAGTGATTATGGCCAGAGACTCCGTCCGAGTTCCATTCGATCCGATACATTGTCTGGCGGGACGGGTCGAAAGGCAGTGCACCGAGAACGGTCGCCGAGTTGGCTGGAACGTCGAACTCCCCGCGAAAGGTTTCTTCCCCGGATTCCAAATCGCGGACGGACAGGGCCATCTGCTTGTCGCACCGAAAATCATTTGCGGCAACGACCTCCTGTTCCCGGCCCTCGGGCTCCCGCAGCATGACGCAGAGATCCTGCTGGGAGCGGCGGATGAAATGGTAGGCCAGCTTTTTCTCGAAATAATAATCCACGACGGCGTCGGAAAGCTGCGGCCATCCGTCCATGAGATTCCACCAGATGATGCCGGTGCGCCGCCATTTCGCGCCGCGGAACCTCTCGATGAAAAACTTCTTGGCCTCGCCTTGGGTTGCCTGGCTGGCGAAGACGAATTCCTCCAGCGTGTCTGGAACCAATCCGAAGAGTTCCCGGATCTGGTTGATCATGAGATTCACCCGGTAATCGGCGGGCGAGAAGATGGAGGTATCGAGACATGGGTTGGTCGAATGCAGGATCCATTCGTCGTTGCCCTGCGGCGGCCAGACTTTGCCTGGGGAGAGAAACCGGCGCAACGATTCGGCGGAGGGGCAGCCGTGGTAGCCGATCTCGCTGGAAAAATGGCAGAGCGCCTGCGTGTAAAAATCGCTTTTGAAATATCCGCGCGGCCCCCAGAGATGGTTCTCGGGCGGATAGAGACTGCCTCCCTTTTGGAGCGCTGTTTCATCAATGCAGGGGGAACTCGGCAGGTAAGGCCGCCCCGGATCTTCCTCCTTGAGCACTGCCGGAATCACGCGGCGGGTCAGGACGTTTCGATTCGGATCGCCAGCCTGCAGCCAGAGATGGGCCTCATCGCATTCATTGTCACCCGCCCACACGACGAGGCAGGGATGCTGCCGCAGCCGGCGCACGACTTGGCGGGCTTCGTGCGCGAGCTTCTTTTGAAACGCCTCGTCCTGCGGGTAGAGCGCGCAGGCCATCGCGAAATCCTGCCAGACCATGATGCCGCGCGAGTCGCACCAGTCGTAGAAAAAATCATCCTCATACACGTTGCCGCCCCAGCAGCGGATCATGTTGCAATGAAGGTCCTCCACCATGGGAAGAATGCGGGGCAGCCGCTCGCGGTCGCGCCAGTGAAACGCGTCCGCAGGCACCCAATTCGTCCCTTTGACGAAGATTTTTTCTCCGTTGACCCGGAAGACAAACTCCCCGTTTCCGGCCTCATTGGTGACGCTGGTGCGGATGAGCTCCGCATGGCGGATGCCGTGATGGAACCGGTGCCGGTCGATGACGGAACCGTTTTTCAAGAGGCTGGCTTCCACTTCGTAGAGATGCGCCGGGCCGGATCCGCGCGGCCACCACAAGCACGGGCTCGCGATTTTTACCCCCATCCGGCCCGCAGGAAATGCGAGTGCCTGGGAACCGGAAAAAACTGATGCCCCGCATTGCCCGCGGATGTGGATTTCGTAGCGATCGCCCGGTCCGCCATGCAGGGCCGCATGGAAATAAAGCATCAACTCCGCAGAGGAATGATCCGGCGCGAGAATCGCCGTGTCGAGATGAAGGCTCTCCAGACGTTCTGCCGGCAGAAAATCGATCCGAACCGGTCGCCAGATGCCGGCGGACACCGCGCGCGGCATGATGTCCCATCCATACATGTGCGGGGCTTTGCGGACGTGGAGGGATTCGTAGGTGTGCCCTTGCGCGCGCAGGCCGGTGGGGTAGGCGTATTTCGCGGCTTCCGCCACGGCCGGCCGGATATGCACAAGCAGTTCGTTGGTGCCCGGCAGGCACCCGGCCAGCGGAAACGAATGGGGGATGAGCATGTTGTCCGCAGCGCCGATCTTCTCTCCGTTGAGATAAATATCGGCGAAGCAATCCAGCCCTTCAAAAATCAGCCGCCGCTCCGTTCCGGGCGGAATGGCATCCACCGTGAACTGGCGCGAGTAAAAAACGTGGTGCTTCTCATAGCGTTGCACCTCGAGGATGTTGAGGCCCACGAACGGATCCTCAAGAAACCCGGTCTGTTGCAGATCTGTTTCCAGGCAACCCGGAACCGTGCAAGGGTGGAATTTCAGCCCGCTTTCCTCCAGGGCACGGAGGCATGAAAGCCGGGAGGGCTCGCAATCCGCGAAGGCGAACTGCCACGGCCCGCTCAAATTCACAAAGGCTTCCCGGCGCAGAGAGGAAATAGAGTCAGTCATTTTCTGCTGCATTGTGGAGCCCTGACAGCTTGTAAATCCAGTCCGAAGCAATTTTCCTCACGGTTTTTTCGAGTGTCGGCGCGATGGCCACGAGGAGGTGCCGCGCGTCGTCATGGACTTTGCCCGTGGTGGTTTGGTGTTCGTAAAAAACGTTCGAGGGGTGCGGTTGCGCACATGGGGCAACGATAAGGCCGGGAATTTCGATTGTCATTCCAGAATTAGCAGGATGTCTTGGCAAGCGTGGCCGGAGAGGATGGAATCCTTGCTGTCCCGCATGTCCAGCTCTTCCAAATTGTCCACCGACCAATCGTTGATCCGCCGGTTTCTCGACCAGCCGGCCGAGCTGGCCGCACCGGTGCGAGCCGCGCTGCAGGCGGGAGGCGAATCGATCCGTCTCTATGTCTGGGCGGATTTTGATGCCTCGCTGCAGTTGAAGGGCCGCTGGGTCGTCGTGACCGATTTGCTGGTCGTGATCGCGGACGATGGCGAGGCGTCCGGATGGAAACGGATCCGGCGGGAGGAGATCCGGCAGGTGCGCGAGGATTCCGGGATGAGCGGGGGCTGGATTGGCATCTATGGAGAAGCAGAGAAGCTGATCGCCGGGTTCACGTTTACCAACCGGCAAAAACGCGCGTTCGAGCAGCTGCGGTTTTTGCTCCAGCAGCAACTCGACGGCCACCCGGTGAAGCCGTCGAACCCTGATGAACTCTACGCGGAGGCCGTGGCATCGAGGATCCGCGATGCCCAGTCCACCGTGGCGAAAAACCAGATGGCGGTCGTGTGGAGGCTGCTCGGCTACTTCAAACCCTACCGCAAGGAGGTGGTGATCGGCTCGGTGGCCGCGGGCATCATGACCCTGCTCAACCTCGCGCCCCCCTACTTCACGAAGTATCTTCTCGACCAGGTCATCCGCCCGGTCGGGGAGGGAAAATTGCGCCCCGAAAACGTGGCCAAAACCGCCATCGGGGTGATCGCACTGCTGGGGCTGATCTTTGTTGTCCGGGAGTTCTGCCTCTGGCTGCGTCTGCGGAAAATGGCGTTTCTCGGCGAGCTCGTCGCCCATGACCTGCGGCAGGAGGTCTATGCCCACCTCCAGAAATTGAGCCTGGGATTTTTTTCCAAGAAGCAGACCGGCAGCCTGATCACGCGCGTGAGCAGCGACACCGACCGGCTCTGGGAATTTCTGGCCTTCGGCGTCGTCGAAGCCTCGCTCTCCGTGCTCATGCTCGCCGGGCTCGGCGGCATGCTGATCTGGATGGATTGGCAGCTCGGCCTCGTGATGACGCTTCCAGTCCCGCTGTTTCTCATGGCGTATTATTTTCACGGCAAGGTGATCAACCGCCGGTTTCTCCGCGCGTGGCGGAAGTGGTCGGACCTCACCGCCGTCCTCTCCGACACGATCCCCGGCATGCGCGTCGTCAAATCGTTCAGCCAGGAGGATCGCGAGAAGTCGCGCTTCGACAATCGCAACGACATCGCCCTCGCCAGCTTCAACGCCGTGCATCAAAGCTGGACGTCATTCTGGCCGATCCTGATGATTTCGTTTCACGTCATCCTGCTGGCCGTCTGGGGGATGGCGCTGGCGCGGGTGCTCGGCATCTGGGGGCCGCCGCTCACGCTGGGAACGTTTGTCGCGTTCCTTCTCTACATGGGCCTGTTTTTCTACCCGCTCGAAGTCATCGGGCAGATCACCCGGATGATGAACCGCGCGGTCAGCTCGGCCCACCGGGTTTTTGAAGTCATCGATACCGAACCGCCTGTCGCCGAGAGCACCGACGCCGTCCGGCTCGACCCGTTACAGGGCGCGATCCGCTTCGAGCAGGTGTCGTTTTCCTACGACGGCGTCCGCCAGATCCTGCGGCATCTGGATTTCGAAATCCGGCCCGGCGAGATGATCGGTCTCGTCGGGCCATCCGGAGCGGGGAAAAGCACGATCATCAACCTGATCGCGCGGTTCTACGAGGTCAGCGAAGGCCGGATCAGCATCGATGGGGTGGATTTGAAGCGGCTCGACACCGGGCACTACCGCCGCCAGGTGGGCATGGTCCAGCAGGAGCCGTTTTTGTTTCATGGGACCCTGCTCGACAACATCCGCTACGGGCTGCCGGAGGCCGACCTTTCGAGGGTGATCGCGGCGGCGAGGGCGGCCAACGCGCACGATTTCATCTGCCGTCTTCCGCTCGGTTACGAAACCGTTGTCGGCGAACGCGGGCACACGCTCTCTGGCGGAGAAAGGCAGAGGATCTCGATCGCCCGCGCCGTGCTCCACGACCCGCGGATACTCATCCTCGACGAGGCGACCAGCAATGTGGACACCGAGACGGAGCGGAACATCCAGGAGGCGCTCGACCGCCTGGTCCAAGGCCGCACGGTGGTGGCGATTGCTCACCGGCTCTCCACGCTCCAGCGCGCCAGCCGGCTCCTGGTCATCAAGGAAGGGAAGCTGGTCGAGGAGGGGACGCATGCGCAATTGCTCGCGCTGCCGGACGGCCTCTACCGCAAACTCCACGACCTCCAGCAACAACTCCACGCCAATTTCGCCGTATGAATGACCTCGAACTGCGAACCGGAACGGATGGACGCCTCCAGTGCAAATCCGCGGACTCCTGGATCCCTGTCCGTGCTGTCCGGTGCTTCCCATGGATCTCGGCGGACCGGTATTTTTCTCTCCGCGACCGCGACGGCAAGGAGGCCGCGCTCGTGGAAAAGCCGTCCGATCTCGACAGGGCTTCGCGCCAAGCCTTGGAACTTGCCGTAGCCGCATCCGCCAGCTGCTTGGAAATCCGGAAAATCCGCCGGATCGGGCAGGACATCGAGTTGCGCGTCTGGGAGGTCGAGACGGTGGCGGGCACCCGGAAATTCCAGACCGAGCTCGACACGTGGCCGGAGCCGATTCCCGGCGGCGGTTGGATCGTCCGCGACATCACCGGCGACCTCTACCGGATCCCCCGGCCCGAAGAACTCGACCAGGCCAGCAAAAGCCTGCTCTGGGCGTTTCTGGACTGACGCTTCGTGCGGGCCTTCCCGTCTTCTACTCTGCGATCACGGCTTGTTCGAGGGCGGCTTTGGCGGCGAGGGCAACCTGGGCTTTTTCGGCGGCGGCGCGGCGGTTGATGACAAAGGTGTTGTTGTCGCCGAAGTTCGCCCACGGCCCGGCGGGGATGTCGGCAAAATCGACGAATTTCCAGTCCGTGACGTCGGTGTCGTCCATGCCGAGGAAGTCGCGGACGGCGGGCGAGACGTCGAGGCCCGCGCCCTTGTTGAGATTCGGCTCCGGGCGTTCGTTGCCGAACACGTAGCCGGCGTGGTCGGTGCGGAACGGGCCGGCGTCTTCCCATTGGGCGTAGCAGACGCGGTCCCCGCGACGGATGGCGATCCAGCGGCCCTTGCAGACGGACCGGGTGGGGGATTGAAAATCCTTCCGGAACCAGGGGATGATCTGCTCGGCCTCGGGCTTGTGTCCCTTCGAAGTCATGTCGTTGTAGGGGAGGGCGACGTAGAACGGGTTCTGCCGCGGGGTGAAATCGCGCGGGATGAACGTGCTGAGGCGTTCGGAGCGTTTGGGCGAGTCGGTTCCGCCGTAGTTCTCCGCCCATCTGGGATCCCAGCAGCTCTTGCGATTGGGAACGGGATTGTTTTCGCCGGGCTTCTCGCCGATCCAGAAGGTGGTGGTGACGATGGCCTCCCGCCAGGGATACTGCGCGACGGTGCCGGATGTCTGCGGCTCGGTCCGGGGTATGGAGCTCAACGCCCAATCGTCCGCATCGAAGGAGTAGAGTTCGGAGCCCGACCTCTTGGCCTTGACCGGTTCGGCTGCCTTGGCGGTCGAGTGCGAAGCTGCCAACCCCGCGGCAGAATACATGGCAACACCCACCCAACGAATCAACATTTTCCGTTTTCGATGCCGCCGGCTGCCCCGGGTATGAGCGTGATGGTGCCTGCTCATGATAAAAGCTCGACCCTGACAGGGGTATTTGCAAATAAAATGGAACCTTGTCTGGGCAATCCTGCCGCGCGAACCGGGAGGCATTTTTCAGTTCTCCGGTCGCGTCCGTCAAAAGCACGGGGAGGAGCAACCTAAAGGGTGCCTCAGCTTCGCGTGTTTGGTGGACAAAGCTTTGACAGGGCGTGCATATGGGCGTCGTATGTCGGGATAATGATCATTTTCCTTCTTGGGAATACCGCGATGGCGACGTGTTGCCTTGCCCGGCTTCTCCGGGTGCTGGCCCTGGAGTGCCCGCGTGAACTTTTCCCGCAAAAAGTATGACTGACGGCTTTCGAAAATGGGGGGGCCTTCTCTGGCTGATCACTTTCGGTGTCGCGCTCAGTGCCCGGGCGCAATCAGCAGCTGATTTGCTGCGCGCGGGCGATGTTCTCGATGCGAAGCACCGCAACCAGGAGGCCGTCGGGATTTACCTCGAAGCCGACGCCATCCAGCCGAATGACGCGGAGATCCTCCGTCGCATCGCGAAGCAATATTCCCAGCAGGTGGTGAGCGAATCGCGCTCGCCGGAGAACCGGGAACTCGCCCGCAAGGCGCTCGACTACGCCCAGCGAGCTGTGCGAAGCGACCCGGGCAACGCGAACGCCCATCTCTCGCTCGCAATTTGCTGCGGCAAGGCCGCCTTTCTCGAGGGCGCCCGGCGGCGCATCGAGATGTCCCGCCTGATCCGCGGGGAGGCCGAAGCCGCGATCCGCCTCGACCCGGGGAGCGACTACGCATGGCATGTGATCGGCCGCTGGAACTACGAGCTGGCAAACTTCAATGCCGCGCTGCGTTTCCTCGCGGAAGCAATCTACGGCAGGTTCCCCGATGCCTCCAACGAGCGGGCTGCGGAGTGCTTTGAAAAAGCCATTGCCATCCAGCCGGACCGGGTGATTCATCACGTGGAGCTGGGGCGCACTTACGCGGCTCTTGGACGGAAACAGGAAGCTCTCACCGAGCTCAAGAAAGGGCTGAGCCTGCCATCCCGCGAGAAGGAAGATAACGAAAGCAAGGACCGTGCCCGCAAGGCCCTCGCTGCCTTGCAGTGAGGGCGTGATCGCCAGCTCCCGAAAAGGCTGCGGCAACCAAGTTATTACATTCCCCCCCCCAATGTGAACGCCAGCCTTAGGGAGCTTGAGGCGGCGATGGAAGCGGCACCGACCAAACGAAGCTATGCCCGTTTGGCCAGCACGCAGGCTCCTGCGCGCCCATCATCTGGCGCTATGCGCTGGGAGTGGGCGATCGGGCTGAGCTCACCGTTTTCAAAACCGCTGCGCCTCCTTTGGCAGAACTCTGGCACAGCTTTGATGTTGCCGGATTTGACATTGCAAAAATACGTATATGTGGGTATTGATCCGCAAAAGCCTGTTGAGTAAAAAATGGGAGAAGGAATCCCGAAAAATGGACTCTCCATCAATCAGTGCATCTCTCCGCCCAAATCTCTCAGGGCTGTGTTTCGAATGCCCTTTGGAAGGAGGAAACCCAGAAGGATGCGTGTTTCATGAGCTCCGAAAAATGCCGGCTTTGGAAAGACTCTATGAAATTTCCGCTCTAACCGATGAGGCGCGTCTGGATATGTTCAACGGACATAAGAAATGCTTCAGAGAACGAAGGATGCGTAGTAAGCCACCACTCAATCAATCCAAGGGACGGCACGGGCTTTCTAGAGCGCTTTTTCGGCCCTCGGTGGTGAATCTTCAGGGGAGCGCACACGATGAAACACAACCAGCCATCGGGGGATGAAGAAGCGAGTCTGGTAGCCGTGGATCGGGCGCGGCAGGCTCCCGGCACGATTTCTCGTGGAGAGGAGCGGCCCGTAAGTAAGTCAGGGGTCGCCTCCGGGATTCGGCAGCGCGCGGAGGAGGTCATCGCCAAACTCGCACTGGCAAATGCTGCCCGGCCGCCGGACGACACGGCTGCGACCCTGCACGAGTTGCTCGTCCACCAGATCGAACTGGAGATGCAGAACGAGGAACTGCGCCAGGCGCAAGCAGCGCTGGCCGCATCGCGTGCCCGCTATTTCAATCTCTTCGACATGGCCCCGGTCGGCTATGTCACCGTCAGCGAACCGGGGCTGATTCTGGAAAGCAACCTCGCCGCCGCCACCCTGCTCGGCCAGCCAAGGGGCAAGCTGGTCAACCACCGGATCGTCCACTCGATCCTTTCGGCCGACCAGGATGTTTTCTACCTCATGCGCAAAGCTCTCCTCGAGACCGGCGACCCGCAGTCGTGCGAGCTGCGAATGGTGAGAGCCGACGGCGCGGCGGGCTGGGTTCGGATGCATGCCTCGCTTGCGCATGACGAGAGCCCTGCCCCTGTCTTCCGGATTTCGCTGAGCGACATCTCCGAAAACCGGCGGATGGACCAAGACCTGCGCCAGAGCGAGGAGAAATTCCGGACCGTGGCGGACTATACCTTCGACTGGGAATATTGGTGGGGAGACGACGGGAGCCTGCTTTACATTTCCCCCTCGTGCGAGCGGATCAGCGGCTACACGCGCGATGAATTTCTGGCCAATCCCCATCTGCTGAAATCGATCGTGCATCCCGAAGACGTGGATTTTTTTTCCGCCCACCTCGATGCCGTCCTACAGCAGGATTCCCCGTTCCGTCTCGGGGCCCGTCTGGATTCCCATCCGACCTGCCCCATGCACGGCATCAATGAACTGGATTTTCGGATCATAAAAAAAGACGGCTCCGTGGTCTACATCGAGCACGGGTGCCAGCCGGTTTTCGATGCCGGGGGAGCCTACCGTGGCCGGCGCGTCAGCAACCGGGATGTCACCTCGCGCAAGCGGGCCGAGTGGCGTGTGCTGGAAAATGAGGCGAGGCTCCAGGCCACGTTGGAATCTACTGCCGACGGGATCCTCGCCGTGGACGCCACCGGCCGGGTCACGCATGCCAACCGCCGGTTCTCGGAGCTTTGGCGGATTCCCCCGTCGCTCATGGAGCAGGGCAGCGACAAGAACCTGCTCGACCACGTCACCGCCCAACTCACCGACCCCGAGCTGTTTCTAGGCAAGGTGCGGGAGCTCTACGACTCCGACGAACACTCCCTGGATACGCTCACCTTCAAGGACGGACGGATCTTTGAACGCTTCTCTTTGCCGATGATCCTCGACGGCACCCGCAACGGACGGGTTTGGTCGTTCCGCGACATTACCGCGCAGATGTATGCCAAGGAAGAGCTGCGGAAAAAGAATGCCGAACTGGAGGAGTTCACGAACACGGTCTCGCATGATCTCAAAAGCCCGCTCGTGACGATCAAGACATTCCTCGGCTATCTGGAGAAGGATCTGGACGATCCTGTGGCGATAGCCAAAGACCTCGGGTATATCCACGGTGCGGCTGACAAAATGGAGAGCCTGCTGAACGAGTTGTTGGCGCTCGCTCGCGTCGGCCACATGCCGAACTCCCCCGTGGAGGTCCCGCTGCAGGATGTCGTGCGGGAGGCGCAGCTTCTGGTGGCCGGGCAGATTGCGGAACGGGGCGTCCGCGTCGAAATCACCAGCGAGCCGGTCGTTCTCTGCGGGGATCGTCCGCGCCTGGTAGAACTCTTCCAGAACCTCATCGACAACGCCGTGAAATTTCTGGGCGACCAGCCGGTCCCCCGGATCGAAATCGGAGCGGAGCAGGAAGCCGGAGAGATCGTCCTCTTCGTCCGCGACAACGGAAAGGGGATCGACCCTCGACACCGGTCGAAGCTCTTCGGCCTCTTCGAAAAACTGGACCCGCACACGCCCGGCTCCGGGATCGGCCTCGCTATGGTCCGCCGGATCGTCGAGGCCCATGACGGAAAAATCCAAGCCCAGTCGGACGGCCTTGGCAAGGGCTCCACCTTCCGATTCACCCTCGCCAAAACTGAATGGAAATAAAATTCTCATGAACAAACAAATGCCGCCGCTCAACCGGGAACCGATCACCATTCTGCTCGTGGAGGACGAGCCTGCGCATGCCGAGATCGTGCGCCGGAACCTGGCGGTCTTTCCAGCCGCACACCGGATCGTCCATGTCGAGGACGGCCAGATGGCGCTCGATTACTTGTTTGGAGCGAATCCCGGGTCGCTGCCTGACCTCATCCTCCTGGATCTTCGCCTGCCCAAGGTGGACGGGCTCGAAGTTTTGCGGCAAATCCAGGCGTGTGAGACTCTGAAAAATATTCCCACCGTCGTGCTGACAACCTCGGCGACCGATGCGGATCTGGCCGCTGCTTTTCGTCTGGGGGCAGCGAGCTACCAGCTCAAGTCGGTAAGTTTTCAAGGCTACACCGAACTGCTGGAGACCAGCTTCCAGCCGGAAAACCGCCGCCGGCCGCCTTCGCATGAATAGCCCTGATGGATACCATTTCCCTTCTCATCCTCGAAGACGACCCACCCCATGCCGCAGCGATCCGGCGCGCCTTTGAATCCGCCGGTCAGCCAGCGGAGATCCGGGTGGCTTCCTGCCTGCGGGAATACTGCGAAATGGTCGACGCGAGGCTGCCGCACATCGCTCTTCTGGACCTCAACCTGCCGGACGGCGACACCCATGAGGCACTGAGCCTGCTGTCGGTGGACAGCCCGTTTCCCGCGCTGGTCATGACCAGCATGGGCAACGAGAAGGTAGCCGTGGCGGCGATGAAGGCGGGCGCACTCGACTACCTCGTCAAATCCCCCGAGGCCTTCGAGAACATGCCGCGCTCCGCGCTGCGTGTCCTACGCGAGTGGGATCTGCTCCAGGAGAAAAGGCGGGTGGAGGAGAAGCTGGCGGCAGCGGAAAAAATCGCCCGCGAAAAATCCGCCCTCCTCGAGTCCATCCTGGAAAGCCCCCAGGGGGTGGTCGTCTTCGCCTTGGATTCCGATTATCGCTACACTGAGTTCACCCGCGCCCACCAGGAGACGATGAAGGGACTCTGGGGCGTGGATATCGAGGTGGGCATGAACATGCTCGCCGCCATCAGCAACCCGGACGACCGGGTAAGGGCCAAGCGCCATTTTGACCTCGCCCTGCAGGGGGAGAGGCTGCTGGTAGAGGAGGAATACGGGGACGAATCCCTGCGCCGCACGTTCTTTGAAAACCGCTACAGCCCGCTCAGCGATGCGTGCGGAAAGATTATCGGGCTCACCGTCTTGGTCATCGACATCACCAAGCGCAAGCGGGCCGAGGCCGAACTTCTCAACCTGCGCGCCGCCGTCGAGCAGAGCGCCAACACCATCATCATCGCCGGCACCAACGGCGTCATCGAGTATGTCAACCCCGCCTTTCAAAAAAATACCGGCTATTCCGCCGATGAGGTCCTCGGGAAGACCCCCCGCATCCTCAAGTCTGGAGAGCAGGACAAGGGCTACTACCGCAACCTCTGGGAGACCATCTCCTCCGGCCAGATCTGGAAGGGGCAGTTCCACAACAGGCGCAAGGACGGCTCGCTGTGCTGGGTGGCGGCGACGATTTCCCCGGTGTTCGACGAGCGCGGCGGGATCGTCCGCTACATCGGTGTCCAGGAGGATATCAACGAGCTGAAAATCATGGAGGCCAGCCTGCGCGAGGCGCTGGACCGTGCCGAGGAGGCCACCCTCGCCAAAAGCGAATTCCTCGCGAACATGAGCCACGAGATCCGCACCCCGATCAACGGCATCATGGGGATGGCCGACCTGCTTCTCGACACAAAGCAAGCAGGGGACCAGCGCGAATATACGGAAGCCATCCGTGCCTGCGGTGACTCGCTCCTCTCCCTCATCAATGACATCCTCGACTTTTCCAAAGTCGAGGCCGGCCAGCTCGTGCTCGAATCCCTCGACTTTGACATCCGCACGACGGTCGAGGATTCCTTGGAGATCCTTGCAGTCAAGGCCCAGCAGAAAGGAATCGAAGTCGTCTGCATGATTTCGGAGGACGTGCCGGAAATTCTGCGCGGCGATCCGGGGCGGCTGCGGCAGATCCTGTTCAACCTCGTCGGCAACGCCATCAAGTTCACCTCGCACGGCGGGGTCACCGTGCGTGGGGATCTCCAGGACGAGGCGGAAACCTCCGTGACGCTGCGATTCAGTGTGGCGGATACAGGGATCGGGATTCCTCCGGACAAGCAGGAGGCGGTATTTGCAAAATTCATCCAAGCGGATCCGTCCACGAGCCGGAAATTCGGCGGCACGGGCCTGGGCCTCGCCATCTGCAGGCAGCTCATCCACCTGCTTCAAGGGGAAATCAACGTGACCAGCGAGGAGGGCAGGGGATCCACGTTCTCCTTCACCGTCGTGTTCCAGAAGCCACCCTCAGGAGCCATTCAGCCGACCCCAAAAGAGGCGGACCTCTCCGGGATGAAGGTGCTTGTGACTGACGACTTTGAAACCAACAGGGTCCTCATGACCAACCTGCTCAAGAGGTGGGGGTGCCGGTTCGCGGAGGCACCGGACGGCGCTTCGGCCATAGCCCTCCTCAAGCAGTCCGCCCGCGAGCAAGACCCGTTCGCCGCAGCGCTTCTGGATATGCAAATGCCCGGGATGGACGGCGCGGAACTCGGCCGCCAGATCAAGGACGACGACGAGATCAAATCCACACGGCTTGTCATGCTGACGTCGCTGGGCAGGCGCGGGGACGCCGAGCGCCTCGCCGGAGTCGGTTTTTCCGGATACCTGCCGAAACCGATCCGCCCGGCGCTGCTGCGCAAATGTCTGGCTCTCGTGCTCGGTCGGCAGGAGGCCGACAGCACTTCCGATCGGGACCTCGTCACCCGGCACACGGTTGCGGAAACCGCCCGGCGAAGGCTTCGCGTCCTTGTGGCGGAAGACAACACGACGAACAAAACTATCGCCGTCAAAATGCTCGAAAAGCTCGGCCACATGGCAGAAGCCGTGGCCAATGGGGACGAGGTCATTGATTCCCTGCGGCGGATCCCTTATGACCTCGTTCTCATGGATTGCCAGATGCCGGTCGTGGATGGCTTCGCTGCGACCCGGATCATCCGCGACCCCGGATCAAACGTCCTGAATCCGCGCGTTCCTATCATCGCGCTTACCGCCCACGCCATGAAGCGCGACCGCGACCTCTGCATCGAGGTCGGGATGAACGACTATGTCTCGAAGCCGACCAACGTGCACGATCTCGCCGCGGCCATCGAGCGGTGCCTCGCCGGAGTATCCGGGTTCGACCATGCGACTCGTGTTGCTGCCGCCGGATCCGCCCCGCGCGACTTTGACCGGGAAGGTTTTCTCGATCGGACGCTGGGGGACCCCGGCCTTGCCTGCGAGATCGCGGCCGCCTTCCTCGCCGACTCTCCCCCGCTTTTCGAAAAGCTCTCGGAGGCGATCTCCGCAGGGGATGCCGAGGCGGCCGGTAAATTTGCTCATGAGCTCAAGGGTTCGAGCTCCACCATGGGAGGGCAGGTCCTCAGCGGGATCGCTGCGGAAATGCAGCATGCAGGGATGGAGAACAACCTCCCGCGTCTCGCCGAACTTCTGTCCGCCGCACGGCCTGCATTCCTCTCCTTGTGCTCGCGCCTCCGGGAGTTTGGATCCCCTGGGGTTTAGCAGCCGTGGCTGCTGCAGAATGCGTAGAAGCGTTTCCGGGCGTGCCCGGAGTTTCGGTGCTCGCCTGGAATTCCCCTAACGACGCTGCACATGCAATTCGTGCCGGCCTTACGGTTCGATTCGAAGGATGCGCCCGTTGAAACTATCCACGATATAAATCATGCGGTCCGTATGGACATAGACGCCGTGCGGACGGCTCAGTTCCGTCTTGAGCGGGTCGCTGTCGAGGGTGGCGCCCTGTGTTCCCGTGCCGGCGACGCGGACCATCTTGTCGGTTGCGGGAATGTACTTGCGAACGACATGGTTCTCCGCGTCGCAGATGAGGATATTGTCCTCCATGTCAGGATAAAGATGCTTCGGGCCGTTCATCTCGGCCTTGATTGCCGGGCCGTCGTCGCCGCTGAAACCGTTTCTGCCCGTGCCGGCCACGGAGTGAATCTTTCCATTCGGGCTCACGATGCGAAGCACGTTGGCACCGCGTTCGAGAATGTAGAGGTTGCCTTTCGAATCCACGCAGATCGCACGCGGATCCGAGAGTGGACTGCTTACGGCATCGTTGCCGTCGGATGGGACGCCCGGCCGGCCGTTGCCGGCAACGGTGTTGACGATGCCCGACTTCCGGTCCACCGCGCGAACGCGGAGGTTGCCGAGGTCGCAGATATACAGCCGTCTTCCTTCGCGATCGAGCGCGATGCTGTAGATGCCGTTGAACTGCGCCTTTGCGGCGGGGCCGCCATCGCCTGAAAAGCCTTTCTCCCCGGTGCCGACGATCGTCGTAACGATGCCGGTCTTCGCGTCAATGCTGCGGACAGTATTGTTCAGCGTGTCGGCAACGAGCAGGTCGCCGTTGGGCGAAACGATGAGGTTATGCGGGAAATTGAATCGTGCCTTTGATGCAGGGCCGCCGTCGCCTCCAGATCCCTTTCCGCCCTCGCCGGCAAAGGTGCAAATGACTCCCTTCGCATCGACCTTCACGATCCGGCCACTCGCCTCGGCGATGAACATGTTGCCTGCCGCATCGACGCAGACCGAGAACGGGTCTTCCAGTTTTGCCTGCGTCGCGGGCGAGCCGTCGCCGCCGGAACCGCCGCCCGCGACGAGGGTGAGTTTGCCAGCGTGGGCGGCGGTGGCAATGGCTAGCACAGGCAGGAATGGGATCAGGGCCATGATCTTCATGGCATTATCTGGAATTTTCCATTTGATTTCCCGTTTATTTTCGTGCCCACGCCGCTGCGGGTTGGTTATCGGCATATTCTGTTTGTTCCTTGGATTTTCAAGGTTGATGTGCCGTTTCTGAATTTGCACACCCTGTTCTCTCCACTGCTGGAGCGTTTCGTCTGCATTTGGGTCTAAAAAGCGATTTTAGTCATTTGTGAAGACAACCGGGACAATATTACAGGGAGGTCGCGGGGAGAAGGGCTTGCCGATGATCGTCTATTCGTTACTTTAATATTCTGTAATGGAGCAGACTTTTCGCGCTGGCAGAAATAGGAAGGTCGCGTTTGGTGCGCGGTTGACCAGTGCGAACATGGTCATGGATCAGGCGGAGCGGAGGGCGAGGCGGATAAATGCCCTCGCCGACGCCGCTCGCTGGTGGATCGGGCGCACACCGGGAAAAAGCAAATTCCTAGCAGCCGTAGCAGCCATGCTTGTATTGGCATCCTCGGGCTTGATTTCAGCCGCGGATGAGGTGGCGGCGAAGGCCGAATACGATGCGGCATTGAAGGCAAGCAGGGAGGCGGAAGCGGCGATCACTCCTTTACGAGCCATCATGCAAAAGGCAGACGCGGCCTATGCCGAAGCAAAGAAAATGGCCGACGCGAAACGGCAGCAGGCCACCGATGCGAATAATTTGGCGGGGGAGTCGGGCGTAACAGAGTTGAAGCGGGCCGAGGACAGCTTGACCGCTGCCCTCAAAGCCTTGGCCGACGCGACAAATGCCAAGCCCCCCTTGGACAAAGCATTGGCCGATGCCCAGGCTGCTGCGCTCCCGCTACAGCAATCGTTCGATGGAGCAGAAAAGGCGGCCAAGGAGGCTGAGTCCCTGGCAAAGGGCGCCGCCGAGGCAGCCAACAAACTTGACGACGAAGCCAAGAAGGCCGCGGCTCAAGCGACAGCCAAGCGCAGAGCGGCTGATTCTGCCAAGGGCGCCCTGGCCCGGGCACAAAAAGCAGAGCAGAATTTCCAGAGCCAGATCGACGCCGCGTCCAAGAGGATCGGCCTGGCCGAGGCTCAGAAGAACGCTGCCGACGAGGCCTTGGCCAAAGCCAAAGACCAAGTCGTTGCCCCCACGGCAGCCTACCAATCAGCCGAACAGGCAGCCTTGGCTGCGGAATCTGACGCCAAGCCGGTTTCCGAAGCGGAGAAGAAGCTAGCGGCAAACGAGGCGGCTGCCAGGCGCAAGGAAGCGGACGCGACAAAGGCGGCCATGATCCAAGTATGGCGAAACGAAGCTCAATCGCAGGCAAAGGCCGACACCACTGCCAAGAACCTGGCAGACGCCCCTGTGCAGAAGAAGGATGCTGACGATGCCTTGGCCAAGGCCAAAGTCCAAGTTGCTGCCGCCACGACGGCTTGCCAATCAGCCGAACAGGCTGCGTTGGCAGCAGAATCTGACGCCAAGCCGGTTTCCGAAGCGGAGAGGAAGCAGGCGGCAGACGATGCGGCGGCCAAACGCAAGGCAAGGGACGCAACAATGGCGGCTCTGACCCAAGCACAGCAGAACGAACAGCAAGCGCAGGCTCAAGCCGATGCGGCCGCAAAAAATCCCGCCGATGCTCCTGCGCAGAAGGCCGCCGATGATGCCTTGACGAACCGCAAGAACCAGGTGGCCGCCGCCACGACTGCCTTTCAATTAGCCGATCAGGCCCTCCAGTGTGCGGACGCCGCCGTCAAAGTGATGGCCGGGCGCCCTGACAGGTCGAAGGGAGAAAACCAGAAGGCTGAGGAAGAAGCATCTGCCAAGCGAAAGGCTGCCGATTCGGCGAAGACGGCGTTGACCCGGGCGCAGCAGAACGAACAGCAAGCGCAGGCTCAGGTCAACACGGCCGCCAGGAATCTCGCCGACGTGCCGGCGCAAAAGAAGGCCGCGGACGAAGCGCTGGCAAACACCAAAAACCAGATGGTCGCCGTCACGAAGACTTACCAGTCAGCCGAACAGGCTGCGCTGACGGCGGAAGCCAATGCCAAAGTGAAGGCGGAGCGTTACGGAAGGTCAAAGTCGCAGAAGGAGCAGGCTACAGCAGATGCTGTCCTCAAGCGGAAGGCTGCCGATGCGGCGAAGTCGGCTCTGGCCCAAGCCCAGACAGCCCAAAAGAATTCGCAGAACTTGGCCAACACCGCCGCGCAGAAGTTGGCCCGGGAGGAGGCGCTTAAGAACCAAGCGATCGCTGCTTTAGCCAGCACCAGGAATCAAATAGCCTCTGCTACCGCCGCTTCCCAAGCCGCCGAACAAGCCGCCCAGGACTCGGAGAAATCAGCCGGGGAGAAGACCCGGGCAGCCGCCGATGCAGCCACGAAGCGCAAAGCGGCGGCGGATGCCGCGGCAGCCCTGGCTCAGGCGCAACAAGGTGAGCAGCAAGCGCAGGCTCAAGTCGCGGCGGCCTCACAGAAGTTCACCGAAGCGCAGGCACAGAAAAAATCGGCCGACGAAACCCTGGCTAATGTCAAAAACCAAGCCGCCGCGGCTTCGCAGGCTGCCGAGCAAGCCGCCCTAGCCGCTGACGCCAAGGCCAGGCAAATCGCCGAGGAGACCGCCAAGCCGGATGCGGAGAAAAAGCAAGCAGCCGATGAATCCGCAGCCAAGCGCAAAGCAGCCGATGATGCCAAATCCGATCTGACAAAAGCCCAGCAGAGCGAACAGCAAGCGCAGGCCCAGGTCACGGCTGCCGCACAGAAACTGACCGAAGCAGAGGCGCAGAAGAAGTCGGGCGACGAGGCCCTTGCGAAAGCGAACAATCAAGTAGCGACTGCGACCGCCGCAGAGCAAGCGACCCGGGAGGCATTCAAGGAAGGTGTCCAACTCGACAAGGTTGCCAAGCAGTCCGCCGCCGATGCCGCCGCCAAGCGCAAAGCGGCTAATGAAGCCAAAGCAGCTCTGGAACCAAAAGCGAAGGCGCTGGAGAAAGCGACGATTCAGGCCAACAACGCGGCGCAGGAATTAGCCAGATCCGAAGCACGGAAGAAATCGGGGGAAGAGGAGCTGGAGAACCTCAAGAAGCGCATCGTGTCGGCCAAAGAGACATTCGCAGCGGACGAAAAAGCGGCCCAAGCGGCGGAAGCCGCAGCCGCTCCGTTGAAGGAGGAAGCAGCCAAAACCCGGGCAGCGTATACGGAGGCCACTAAGGCCGCCGACGATAAGCGCACATTGGTCGAACAGGCAAAGACCACACTCTACCGGCAGGTTTCCGCTCGGCAGGTTGCGAAAATCATGGAGAGCACCGAGCCGCCGGTGCCGGCGAACCGGATTGATGAAATCGTGTTTGCGAAGTTGAAGGCGCTGGGGATCCACCCGGTTCTCTGCTCCGATGCGGTGTTTGTCCGTCGAGCCTATCTGGACTTGACCGGCATGCTGCCTTCTGCCGACGAGGCAAAAGCGTTCATCCAGGACCCAGACAAGAACAAGCGCCTCGCCCTGATCGACCGCCTCCTCGACCGATCCGAGCATGTCGATTATTGGGCGATGAAATGGAGCGATATCCTGAAGGTTAAAGCGGAGTTTCCCGTCAAGCTCTGGCCCAACGCGGCCCAAGCCTATCAGCGATGGATCTGGGAGTCGATCGCCCGGAATACGCCTTACGACCAATTCGTCCGGGAACTGCTCACTTCGAGCGGGAGCAACTTTCGCGATGGCCCGACTAACTTCTACCGCGCCATCCAGGAAAAAACCCCGGAGGGAATCGCCGCAGCCGTCGGTTTGGCAGTGATGGGCACACGGGTCCACTTATGGCCAGCAGAGCGTCGTGCTGGCATGGCGGTATTTTTCTCGCAGATCGGCTACAAGCCCACCAGTGAGTGGAAAGAAGAGATCGTCTTCTGGGATCCCCTCAAATCGGTCTCCGTTCCCGGCAGTATCGCGCCCGGAGTGGATTCCGTTGCCAAGGCGGTGACCGCGACCAACATGATTCCGCAGGCGTTGACCGCGACCAACATGATTCCGCAGGCGTTGACCGACGCGCCGGCTGAACCCGGTCCGATGGCGGCCGCGTTTCCAGATGGCACGAAGCCAACGATTCCATCGAACCGTGATCCGCGAGAGGTGTTTGCCGATTGGCTGATTCGGCCGGAGAATCCGTGGTTCGCCAAATCCATCGTCAACCGGACCTGGGCGTGGGCGATGGGACGGGGCATTATTGACGAGCCGGACGACATCAGGGAGAATAACCCGCCCAGCAACCCCGAACTCTTGGCATACTTGGAAAAAGAGTTGGTCTCGAGCGGCTACAATCTTAAGAATTTGAAGCGGCTGATCTTTACTTCGACCGCTTACCAGTTCTCTTCGATACAGAGATCCAAAGCGCCCGGAGCCAGAGCCAACTTCGCCAGTTACCAATTGCGACGAGTGGAGGCCGAGGTGTTGATCGACGAGCTGAACGAAATCACCGGCGGTTCCGACTTGTATACCAGTGCCGTGCCGGAGCCGTTCACCTATATCCCCCGCGGCATGACTGCGGTGGAACTGGCGGACGGCAGTGTCACCAGCTCCTTCCTGACGTTGTTCGGACGTTCCTCGCGGGCCACAGGGATGGAATCCGAGCGCGTCAACGAGCTGGCCTCGACCCAGTGCCTGCACATGTTGAATTCGGCCGCAATCCAGAGCAAGCTTCAGGACGGCCCGAAGCTCGCGGCGATACTCTCCCAAGGCGGCAAACCGAATGAGATCGCCGAGAGACTTTATCTGACAATCCTCTCGCGCCTTCCGACGGACGCCGACCTGGAGGCGGTCGAGGGATATGCCAAGAGCGGAGCGGCAAAAGGGAACGGCGTCTGGGTCGATGTGGCCTGGTCGCTCATCAATAGTCCTGAGTTTCTTCTGCGGCATTAATTGCGATGCGGAAACATAATGCTAACACTAAGTTTCATGGCACGAAAACCGGATAGGAAGTGAACGGAGTATTGGAAATATGAACATAAATCACAATCAAGACAGCCAAGAGCGGGTCACGCGGCGCGAGGCTTTGCGACGTTGCGCTTTGGGCGTTGCTGGCGCGATCACGGCCGGCGGCCTGAGCTCCCGCGTCTTCGCGGCCGATTCCTCGAAGACGCCTGAGCAAAAAGCTGCCGAGCAAAAAGCTGCCGAAGTCAAGGCAGCCCGGGATGCGGCAGCCAAAGCCAAGGCCAAGAACAAGAAAGCCCGGATCAAATCGGTCATCCAAGTCTTCTTGTGGGGAGGCATGTCGCACAACGATACCTGGGACCCAAAGCCCGGTTCCGGCTATGACTACATGGGGGATTTCGACAAGGTCATCCCCACCAACGTGGATGGGATCCAACTCAGCCCGCTGTTCCCCAAACTGGCTCAGCAGGCCGACAAATATTCGTTGATCCGCAGCATGACCCACGGCAATAACGGCCACGAGACGGCCGCCTACCTGATGCAAACAGGTCATCTCCCGGGCGGGCGGCTGGCCTACCCCAGCGTGGGCGCAATATTTTCCTTCTTCAAAAAGGACGAATACAAAGGGTTGATTCCACCCTATATCGTGATGCTGGAGGCAGCCGGGCGTTTTTCCGAGGAGGGTTTCCTCGGCCCCGCGTATAAACCTTTCGCTACGGGCGGCGATCCAAACGCGGCGCGCTTCGAGGTGCAGGGGATCGTCAATAAGGGAATCGACGACGGGCGGCAGAAGGCTCGCCGTGAATTAGTCGATGAAGTCAATCTCATGGGCTACGGTCTTTCTGAGGCCCCGGAGATGGTTTCAGCCGAGGCGGCCAGACAGAAAGCCTACGGGTTGATCCTGGGCAGCGGTAAGGAAGTATTCAATCTCGACAACGAACCTGCGGAACTCAGGGATCGCTATGGCCGCCACACATTCGGCCAGGAATGCCTGGCGGCACGGCGGATGGTCGAGGCGGGTGTGCCGTATATTACAATCAGCTTCCCTGGCGGATGGGACACTCACTCCAACCATTTCGCCACCATGCGAAAACAGTGCCCCAGCCTCGATCAGGGCTTGGCGACGCTCCTTGCGGATTTAAGCGAGAAGGGATTGCTCGAGAGCACGCTGGTTTGGTGCACCGGCGAGTTCGGCCGAACGCCGAAGATTTCCTGGGAGCCTCCTTGGAACGGAGGTCGCGGTCACCATGGCGCGGTCTTTACCGTGCTGGTCGCCGGCGGCGGATTCAAGGGCGGCCGCGTCGTCGGTTCCTCCGATGACAAAGGTGAGCAAGTCAAAGAACGGCCCGTCTATCCGTCGGACCTGCTGGGCAGCTTTTATCTGCTGGCCGGCATCGACGCCACGGCCAAGTTGCCCCATCCTTGGGGGCTGGATGCCTACGTGTTGGACACCGAAAACGAAGGCATGAAGTCGGCCGGGCTTTTGGAAGAGATCATGTAACCAATGACAAGAAACGGAGCAACTCGTGCGTAGGTTCGCCAGGCTTCTGCTCGCGGTGCCGGCCATCCTTGTGCTTGCGGCATCCGCAACTTGGGCGGAGAGCCAATACATCGGTTACGTCTATCCCGCCGGCGGCCAACAGGGCACCACCTTCCCTATCCGGTTGGGTGGACAGGGGCTCACCCACACTTCTGATTTGGCTGTGAGCGGGGAAGGCGTTTACGTTCGGCTGGTTGATTACAACCGGGTGATGAACAACGAGGAGATGGAATTGCTCAAACGCCAACTCGTTGAATTGCAGAAGAAGGAAACGACGATCAGTGACGAGATGGCCGCCAAGATGGCTTCGTTCGAATTCCCCGAACCCATCGGCCCTGATTCCAGTGCCAACGCGACTCCTTTCCTCATTTGTCCGATATGCGGCACTGCCAATCCTCTTGACGCCAAGTTCTGCACCAAATGCAATACAGCGCTAGACAAGGCGATTAAGGTAGGCGGAGAGGCCCCGAAGAGCGAACCTCCCAAATCCGAAAAGGAAGCGGCCAAACAAAAGCTGATCGAACGGATCCAGAAGAAATTTTCTGACGACGAGCGCAATCCGGCCGTCCGTTCCCAGACCGAGCTTGTCTTTGCCGAGGTCACGATCGCCCCCGACGCCAAACCCGGTCGACGCGAGATAAGAGTGATCACCAAACGGGGTGTCTCCAACCCCCTATCCTTCTACGTGGACCAAGTGCCCGAAGTTGCCCGCAAGCCGATGAAGACCATGCAGCTCCCGGTTCTCGGAAAGGAGTATTTGGCCCAGCGTAAACGGCCGCGGGAAGAAGAGGAGATCCGCATCACCGTGCCCTGCACGATGAATGGCCAGATCGGGGCGGGCGAGATGAACCGGTATCGCTTTCAGGCAAGCAAGGGGCAGCGACTGGTCATTTCCGCCAAGGCCCGGGAACTGATCCCTTACGTTCCCGACGGCGTTCCCGGTTGGTGCCAGGCCGTGCTCCGCATGTGCGACTCCACCGGCAAGGAGGTGGCCTACAACGACGATTTTCGATTCAACCCCGACCCGCTGATCTATTTCGAGGTTCCCGAGGACGGCGAGTATCTGCTGATCATCAACGAGGCGCTGTTTCGCGGCCGCGAAAGTTTTGTGTATCGCATAACCATCGGTGAACTGCCCTTCGTGACCGGCATCTTCCCGTTGGGAGGCCGTGTGGGTGAGCCGGTCAAAATCGAGATGGACGGCTGGAATCTGGAAAAGGCCACGATGGTGCCGCCTCCCAGTGACGCAAAACCGGGGCTCCGTCTGCTGGCTGCCACCGATGGGAAATTTGTTTCCAATGACGTGCCGTTCGCCTTGGACACGCTGCCCGAATGCTTGAAAAGCGGGACCATCGACGATCTGTCGAAAGCGCAGAAAGTGACTCTTCCGATCATCGTCAACGGGCGGGTGGAACGCCCGGGCGAGTGGGACATCTATGAGGTGGAAGGAAAAGCCGGCGAAACGATCGTCGTGGAAGTGTGCGCACGCCGGCTCGGTTCCCCGCTCGATTCCTTCATCAAAGTCACCGGTGCGGATGGCAAGATCATCGCGCTCAACGACGACCATTTCGATGCCGCATCGGGGATGAATACCGACCACGCCGACTCCTACCTCATGGTCAAACTGCCCGCCGACGGAAAATATTTCATCCACCTCGGCGACACGAGGCGACATGGTGGAAAGGATTTTGCCTACCGGCTCCGGATCAGCCCGCCGCAACCTGATTTTGTTCTGCGTTTGATCCCTTCCCGAGTCGTCATGCCCGTCAATGGGTCTGCGAAGGTGACAGTCTTCGCCATCCGCAAGGACGGATTCGACGGGCCAATCAATCTGAACTTCAAAGACCTGCCGAAGGGGTTCGAATCGCCCGGCGCCACGCTGCCGGCAAAACAAGAGACAGTGGAATTGGCGCTGAAGACCAGCCTCTCGGCGATCCAGAAGCCGCTCAACCTCACCGTCGTAGGCACGGCGAAAATCGGCGACCGGGAGGTTGTCCATGAGGTCGTGCCGGCCGAAGACAAGATGCAGGCTTTCCTCTGGCGTCATTTGTTGCCTGCGGATAACCTGCCGGTATTGGTCTTCGATCCCTCCTACCAGCCGCCAGCCGATCGCATTCGCCCCCCGATCCGCGACGAAGATCGGCCAAAGGACGTGAAGCGCACGCTGACCCGGTCATCGGTCGAGTCGTATTTGAAGCAGGTTGAAGGTCTCTACCAAGAGTGGTTCCTGACCGACGAGTTCGCCAACCGCGAGATCGCCAAAACAGAAGCCGGTGTGATTAAATAAAAACCTCGGCATCGCATGCTGTCCGTCCGCGTATGTTCTGTGCAGGCCGAAACCCTGGAAGGTCGATCTCTCGGCGAAGGTATCAGAATCGGGAACGCGGGAACGGCATTTTTTCAAGACGAAGCGGGCGGCGGAAGGATTCATCGACCAGCAGGAAGTGCGCCTCACGAACGTCGGCACGGATTCTGCCCTTCTCACCCCTGCCCAGCGCGAGGCCGCCTTGAAATCCTTTTCGCTGCTCGGGGATGTGAACCCCATGGCGCTGGTTGAAGTCGTCAACGAATGGTTGGAAAGGAGAGCAGCTTCGGAGGCAAGCGTCACAATGGCGGAGCTGTGGGATACATTCGCCGCTGAAAAGAAGGGCAAGAGCCCGCACTACCACCGACAAATCCGCAGCACCCGCAACCGCTTCAGCGGCATTGACGAGAAGATGGTGTCTGAAATACGCCAGGCCGATATTGAGGAAGCGCTGGCAGGTTTTCCTCCCACGGCCTTTAACGGATACCTGCGCGTCATCCGCGCCGTCTTGAATTTCGCGGTCAAACGCGATTGGGCCAAAGAGAATGCCTCAAAAAAAATCGATTTTTCTGAGACGGCCAACAGGGAGGTGGAGATTCTCACAAATAATCAGGTTGCCCGGCTCTTGGTCGCGTGCCGCAAGTATTTTCCACAAGACATTCCCTACACTTGCATCGGTCTCTTCGCGGGTGTCAGACCAGAGGAACTCATCCGTATGGAATGGGGGATGATCAGGCTGGAGGAAAACCATATCCTCCTTCCTGCAGACGTGACAAAAACCGGTCGGCGGAGGGTCATCGACATCGAGCCCGCACTCAAAAGCTGGCTCGCATGGCACATTGAAAAAGGAGGGAACGCGAAAGGTCCCATCGTGGAGTCAACCAACTTGCGGAGCCGTCTTCGTGCGCTCCGGGAACAGGCGAAAATAACCGATTGGCCACAGGATGGAATGCGCCTCACCTACGCGAGCAATTTCATGGCGATGCACGAGAACGTTGACCGCCTCCTGCTGAATATGGGGCACACGAGCACGCAGATGCTCTGGGAGCACTACCACCAGGCTGTTCTCAAAAAGCATGCCCAGCGGTTTTGGCAGCTCTGCCCAAAGTCGGAAGTTGCACCAGCGTCAAAGCCGAGGCGGATCACGAAAATGCCACCTAGGAAGGTCACCCGGATCCCAGAGAGGAAACCCAAGCTGATCCCCCCGGCTCGCAAAGCCGTTGAATAAACGCGGTCCTGTGGTATCCTTCCGCTCATGAACTGGCGCGAACGAATCACTGTTGATCCTCTGGTATGCCATGGGAAGGCTTGCATCCGGGGGACGCGGATTTTTGCTTCGGTTGTTCTCGACAATCTGGCAGCAGGTCTTGGCATCCAAGAGATTCTCGCCTCTTACCCCTCGTTATCCGCTGAGGACGTGCAGGCAGCCGTGGCCTATGCGGCGGAATTGACGCGCGAGCGCACCGCCGAACTGCACGCGGCATGAAGTTCAAAATCGACGAAAATCTTCCCGTCGAAGTCAAAGACCGGCTGGTTGCTCACGGCCACGATGCTCATACCGTCCACGAGGAGGGACTCACCGGCTCTCAGGATTCGGTGATTTACCAAGTCGTCCAAGGGGAAGATCGTAAGGCAATGGGGTCAGCCATTTTTTATTGCTTTTCGTGAGTGAAGGTATCAGCCCTTTGCCCGTTGGTATAACTACTGCGCTGGAGGCCTGCCACAAAGTGAGGGCGTGGATTTGTCACAGGAAAAGAAAAGCAAGGATCATGATCGCTGTCGGGATTAGAGCGGCCAGCAGCAGTTTAACGGCATCCACGCCATTCGCTCCGAAGTGGTTTTGCAGGATCGACTGGCCGGCCGGGTTCGGGGCATTGGCAATAACGGTAAGCCCTCCGCCGGCGACGGCTCCGGCCATGACGGCAAGTTTCGCCTGCGCAGAAAATCCCGGCACGAGCGAAGCGAGATAAGTGATGGCTGCATTGTCGTTGAAGGCAGTGAGCGCAGTCGAACCGAGCAGCAACTGGAGCGGATTCAGACTCGTGAGCACCGGTTCGATCCACCATTGCTGGCATCCGCCGTGGATGACGAGACCGGCGAGGAAAAAGCCGACGAGGACCGGGGATTTGAGGCTGATGAGATCCTGGTTCCGCTCGGTCGCCATTACGAACGCCTGGAACAGCATGAATACGAGGACCACGACCGCGGCGTAGTGCGAAGCGTAAACGACGAACCCGATAAACAGGAGGTGGACGGCAACGATCCAAGGCGGGACTCCCTGCTTGCGCTCGCCGGAATCCCCGCCGGGATCACGGAGCGAGAGGAGCTCGCGGCGAAAAACCAGAAAGGCCAGAAGATTGGCGGCAACGATCCCCAAGGTGGCTTTCCAGCCGAAATTGAGTGCCATGAAGCCCAGATTCCAGTCCCATTTCGCGGCCACCATGACCACCGGGGGAGCAGCGAAGTGGGTCAGCGTTCCACCGACCGAGATGTTCACGAAGAGCAGCCCCAGCGTCGCGTAGCGGAGAGGCATCGACGGCCCGAGTTGGAAAAATTTTGTCACGAGGAGCATTGCGCAAATCGTCATCGCCGCAGGCTCGGTCACGAACGATCCGAGGAGCGGGCCAACGGTGAGGAGCGACAACCACCACGCCGCCGGGGTTCCCCTCCCGAGGTTCGCCACCAGCCGCAGGCAGGCCTCGGCGAAATAGAGGACCGGCCGCGAGCTGGCGACGGCCATGATCACCACGACGAAGATCGGCTCCGTGAAATTCACCCCGTTGATGTAGGCCCGGGCGGTCTCGGGGCCTTCCATCACAGTCATGGCGATCGCGAGCGGAATCACCCAGATGCCGAACACCGCCTCGACCTCGCCCAGAAAATGGAACAGCACCTCAAGAAATTTTTTCCTGTCCCCTGCCCGCTCCCGCTTCCGGTTGACGGTTTTTCTGCCGGCCAAGCTCCGCTGGATTTCCTCATACTCACGTTCGAAGCGGTGGGAAATTCCACGGAATTTCGAGGTGAGAAACGTGTGCGCAATCGCGCCCAGAAAAAGGATCGTGGCTACAGCATTAAAAGGATTCTTCACGACCCTGCCCGAAAGCTTTGCCAGAAGATTGGTTTGCCCGCTGTCCGCATAGCATTCCACCGGCATGGGAAAATCCAGAGGGGCAGGTGTCGCCGCGCACACGACCGGCAGCCCCAGGGCACCGGCCAGGACCGGAATAAAAATCCACTTTTTCATGGACCCTGGGAAAAACTCCATGGCAGGTGCTTAACATACAATCCCTGGATCGCAAGTCGCGCGCGATTCCGTAAACGAAGGAAAACCATTGCACGGGGACTACTCTCAGGAAATGATCGCCGGATGTTCACCGGACTCGTTGAAGAATTGGGCGAATGCCAATGGCTCCGCCGCACCACAAAATCGACACAGCTCGCCGTCCTCGCACCGCATATTGAAAAGCGGATCCGGACCGGCGACAGCGTGGCTATCAACGGCTGCTGCCTCACGGTAACCTCGCACAACAAGGGACAGATCGCATTCGATCTCCTCGACGAAACGCTCAAATGCACGAACCTGAAATCCGTGCGGCCCGGGACCAAGATTAACCTGGAACGCGCTCTCGCCGCAGACGGGCGGTTGGGCGGGCATTTCGTGCAGGGCCACGTGGACACGACGACCGCCCTCCGCGCGGCGACTCCCAAAGGCGGCGACCTGCGCCTGGATTTCGAAATGCCGGAAAAGTTCGCACGCTACATCGCCCACAAGGGATCGGTCGCGATCAACGGCGTCAGCCTCACAGTCGCGGAGGTCGGAGCGGACACGTTCACGATCTGGATCATCCCCCACACGAGAAAAGCCACGAACCTCGGAAAGCTCGAAGCCGGGGACGAGGTGAATCTCGAATGCGACATCCTCGCCAAATACACCGAGCGCATTCTGGCGGCAAAGTAACCGGCTGAGACTCCATGGACTTCTTCGACAAACAGGCGCGCGCCAGCAAAAAGACGAAGTGGCTGGTCTGCTATTTTATCCTGGCGGTAGCGGGAATCATTCTGACGCTGCAGATCGTTCTGGCATTGATCATCGGCGTGTCGCCGGGCGATCCGGAGTTGTTGCTGGCGGTATCCGTGGGCGTCGTCGGGCTGGTCGCGCTCGGCAGTATCGTCAAGAGCATCGAGCTTTCCAAGGGCGGGCGCGCGGTGGCTGCCATGCTCGGCGGAACTCCGGTGGACATGAACAGCCGGGAACCCGCGGAGCAGCGGCTGGTCAATGTGGTTGAGGAAATGTCGATCGCCTCCGGCGTTCCGGTGCCGGAAATTTATGTGCTCGAGGACCAGACCATCAACGCCTTCGCGGCCGGCCACGGGCCCGGTGACACGGCGATCGGAGTCACGAGGGGATGCATCGACCGTCTCACGCGGGATGAACTGCAGGGTGTGATCGGCCATGAGTTCAGCCATATCCTCCACGGGGACATGCGCCTGAACATCCGACTTATCGGAATCCTCAACGGCATCCTCTTCCTCGCCCTGATCGGTGGTTTCCTTCTCCGCATGGGAATCTATTCGCCGAGGTCCGACTCCTCGGACGGGAGAAGCAAGGCGGCCAGCTTTGTGATTTTCATGGGTGGCGGGCTCGCTCTCTATCTCGTGGGTTGGATCGGGGTTTTCTTCGGCAAATTGATCAAGGCCGCCGTGTCCCGACAGAGGGAGTTTCTGGCCGACGCGTCATCGGTCCAATACACTCGGAACCCTGAGGGCCTCGCCGGGGCCCTGGCGAAAATCGCCAAGTTCTCCTCGCGGATCGAAAACCCCCGCGCCGAGGAAGCCAGCCACATGTTTTTCGGCAACGGGATCGGAGATCCCTGGATGGCCCTGTTTGCAACCCACCCGCCGATCGAAGAGCGGATCGCGGAAATCGCGCCGGGTTTTGATATCGCGGCCGCGAAGGAAAAAGCGCCCGCAGCTCCCCCACCTCTCCCGAAAAAGCAAACTGCCGTCGGCGGGCGGCTTGCGGAATCCTTGCTGCCCGGCCAGCCGAGGGTGGCCGAAGCTGCCGCACTGCTGGCCGGACTCCCTGACGCCGCAAGATCCGCCAGCCGCGAGCTTCACGGCGCCTGCGCGCTGGTCTATTCGCTCCTGCTCTCGGACGAGGAAAAAATGCGGGAGCGCCAGATTGCCCTTATCGATGCCGACGATGCGCTCCGCTCAGAAATCCTCGCCCATTACGCCCAGCGTTCTGGCCTGAACTCCGCTCAGCGCCTCGGTCTGGTGGATATCTCGATCCCCACCCTCAGGCAACTCTCTCACGAACAATATGCCGTGTTCCGGGACAACGTGAAAAAACTGGTCGAGGCGGACGGCGAAATCGACCTCTTCGAATACACGCTCCAAAAAATCCTGCTCCGGCACCTGGATCTCTATTTCACGAATGCGACCGGCACGGCCATTGCCTACAAGTCTCTCCTGCCTCTGCTCCCCGAAACCGGCGTCCTGCTTTCTGCTCTGGCCTCTGTGGGTTCCGGCACACCAGACCGCCAGGATGCGGCATTCCGCTCCGGCGTCTCCGAACTTCTGGTGAAGCCCTCCGCTTTTCCGCTTGAACGCTTGGAGAAGCTCGACCTGAAGACCTTCGACGCGGCCCTGGACAAAATCGCGCTCGCCGCACCTGACGTGAAGCGGACGATCCTGACCGCCTGCGGTGCCGTCGTGATGCATGATGGGGAGGTCAACGACGAGGAGGTTGAATTTTTGCGCGCCATCTCCGACACCCTCGACTGCCCGGTCCCCCCGTTCGTCAGAATCGCGTGAGGAGGTGCTACAGGACGACCAGATTCAATGGTTTTGCGGCCCTGACCGAAGAAAGCGGGATGCCTTGATCAAATGTCACCAGCCGCCCCCCGTGACGCGAGGCCAGCGCGAGAAGATAAATGTCCGTCAATTGCCGGCCGCCGTGAATACGACCCGGGATGAAGGATTTGGAGTCGCGCAAGGTCAGGCTGTCCGGCCAGAATTCGTGGTCCGTCGCGGCCGCAAACCCCGATAGCGCGTTAACAATCTCCTCCGCGTGAAATCGTCGCGTGGAGGAATACCCCGGGTTGACCATGATGCGAACCACCCCGTTTTCAACAAGCGGACAACCGGCCCATCCGCGGTGGGAATTCTTTGCCCACCACTCGTGGGCGCGCCCATGAAAGGCGTGCGCGGCATCCAGCAGCGCGATCAATACATTCACATCCAGCAGGGCACGCATCTCAGATGCCTTCTTCTTCCATCAGTTTTTGAACGTGTTCCAGCGTGACGATCTCCCCGGGCCTCGCGGAAAAAACCGGCACCCCATTCCGCACCGCCCGCTTGTTCCCGGCTTTCGAGGCCGTCCCGTTCAAGCCTGCCCGCGCCAAACGGGACAACACGCCTCCAGCCGTGCTCCGCTCCCTCGACGCCATCTCCTTGGCCGCCTGAAGAACGTCGTCTTCGATATCCAGTGTGGTTCTCATACATCTGATGCTGTCGCATCATGCTGTAAAAAGCAAGCGGATTCCTGCTGCAGGCTGAGCAGAGTAAGGGAGACCCTAACGGGATGATAGGCTGGTTTGCTCTCAGAGCTCATGGCGAATGGGGAGGAGAAGAATTTCCAACAAGGAATGTCCCATGTCCAAAGCAGGAGTCTAATCCGGTAGCTTCGAACCGCATTTTCCAGCAGGGGGGGCGTTGTCTTCGATAAGAAACAGGGTGGTCAACCTCGAGCACCTGCATGCTCGTGTTGCGGCTGATGAGCTCGCAGAGGATGCTCTTGTGATCCGGGGCCAGATGCTGCACCAGCACGAACGCCATGCCCGAATCGGCAGGCATGGAGGAAAAAACTCCTAAAACGCCTTCAGCCCCCCGGCCGAGGCACCGATGCCGACAATGGGAAAACCGCTTTCGCCTTTGGCTGACTGGCTGACTTCTGACGCACGCTCGCAGTTGGGTGAGATTTCAACCGGCGAGGGCGTTTTTTCATATTGCTCGTGCGAATTCGCGCACGTGGGGGGGAGGAACCACTTCTTGTGCCTTGATATTTATCTGATGCGGCGGGCTTTATTGCAAGGATGGAGAACGGGTTGACGATTTTCCCCGAGGATTTTTCTTGAGGGGAGACGGTCTGCCGGACATTTCTCACTCATGCTTGCATTCCTCGCCGCCGCCATTGTGGCCTATCTGATCGGATCATTTCCGAGCGGGTTCATCGCGGGCAGGATTTGCGGCGTCGATCTGCGCGCCGCCGGCAGCAAGAATATCGGCGCAACAAACGCCCTGCGCGTGCTGGGAAAGAAATGGGGCTATACCGTCTTTGCCGCCGACGCTCTCAAAGGGGCGCTGGCTGTGCTGTCCGGGTTGGCCATAGCCAGAATCCCCGCGTTTCAGGGGCCAACTCCTGCCCATGTCGGCGTGGTCGCCGCACTTTTCGCCATCATCGGCCACAGCTTTCCGGTCTGGCTCGGCTTCAAAGGCGGCAAGGGGATTGCGACTTCGGCGGGGATCATGTTCGTGCTTTTCCCCGGCGCGGTTTTTTCCTCCGGCCTCTTCGTCTGGCTCGCGCTCTTTTTTACTACACGCTTTGTCTCGGTCGCCTCGCTTGGCTCGGCGGTGACCCTCCCGACCGTCGCCGTCGCCCTGTATTTTTTCGGAAGCCCGGACTCTTGGTTTTTCGGATATTGTGACCCGATGCTGGCGGGGATTTCTGGGATAATGAGCTTGCTTGCGATCTGGCGCCACAAGGACAATATCAAGCGCCTGTTCGCGGGAACCGAAAAACGCTTCGAACGGAAAAGCAAGGACGGTAGCCGATAAGAAATTGACCCACGGAGAATACTGAGCGAATAACCACTGACCCGAAAAACCTCTTCCCCACCGGGTTTCTCCTGTATCTTCATGGCATCCTGAGATCAGTGAAAAAGAAAATGTTCAAAAAAATCAGCATCATCGGAGCCGGCGGCTGGGGCACAGCCCTCGCCGTTCTCCTGTCAGAACACCGAGGCCAGGTTCTTCTGTGGGGACACAACCCTGAACTCGTGAGGGAACTGGTTGACCAGAGGACCAACAGCGCCTACTTGCCCGGGGTCCGACTGCCGCCCAATGTCTATGCCACCGGGGATTTGGCGGAAACGGTTGATGCCGGAATGGTTCTTTTTGTCACCCCGTCCAAAGCCACGCGGGAAGTCGCCCTGCGACTGGCTTCCCATTCTCCGAAGGAGGGAACAGTCGTGGTGTCCTGCACCAAAGGGTTTGAGCACGACTCCGGGAAGCTCATGGATTCGGTTCTCACCGAGTCGCTCCCCGGGTGCCGGATCGCCGTCCTCTCCGGGCCGAACCACGCCGAGGAGGTGGCCCAGCGGATTCCCGCAGCGGGAGTGATCGGCTCGAAACATGCCGACCTCCTCGACCCGATCCAGCAGATTTTTTCCCTTTCCAGTTTCCGTGCCTACACCAGCGATGATGTCACGGGAATCCAGTTGGGCGGTGCTCTGAAAAACGTGTTCGCGATCGCGGCCGGAGTTTCCGACGGGTTCAATATGGGCGACAACGCCAAAGCCGGTCTCGTCACCCGCTCGCTGGCGGAGATGATGCGCCTGGGCATCGCGCTTGGCGGACGCCGCGAAACATTCTTCGGGCTCAGCGGGGTCGGGGATTTGATGGTCACCTGCTTCAGCCGCTATAGCCGGAACCGCAAGGTGGGGGAGCGCCTTGGACGGGGCGAGTCCCCGGCGGAAATCCAGGCTTCGATGAAAATGGTCGCGGAAGGGGTGCCCACGGCCCTGAGCGCGTGGCAGTATGCGGAGCGGCACGGGATCGAAGCCCCGATCACCAAGCAAATCCATTCCGTGCTCTACGCCAACAGACCACCCCATGAGGCGATGTGGGAGTTGCTCGGACGTCCTCTGAAAGCGGAATCGGACCCGCACCCCGAATGAAAATCGCTCTCGTCCGGCGCGGACATTCCACGACCGGAGGTGCCGAGGCCTACTTGATCCGCTTGGGTTCCGCGCTGCAGGCTCTCGGGAATGTTCCGGTTCTGGTAACGACGGCGGACTGGCCGGATTCCCGCTGGGTCAATGACCGGATCCTTCGTCTTGGCGGAAAAACTCCGGAGGAATTTGCCGCCGCTTTTCACGCCGCAGAAACCGGGTGCGACATCCACCTCAGCCTGGAGCGGGTTCCCGGCTGCGAGGTTTACCGGGCGGGCGATGGCGTACATGCCGCATGGCTCGCGCGCCGCGCCGCCTTCGAACCGCTGTGGAAACGCGCCACCCGCTGGGTCAATCGCAAACACAACGAGCTCCTTCAGTTGGAAAACCAGGTTTTCGACCCCGGCATCACACGGGCGATCATCGCGAATTCCTGCCTTGTCCGCGATGAGATCCTCGCTCACTCGGGTTTTCCCGCAGAGAGAATCCATGTGGTTTACAACGGCCTTTCCTCCCCCACAAAACCCGCCGACCGCGCGGCCTCGCGCGCCCGGATCGGTCTCGAGCCCGGCGACCTGTGCGTCCTGTTTGTCGGTTCCGGATGGGACCGCAAGGGGCTGCGCACCGCCATCCGGGCCGTGGAGAAAATGAAAAAGGCCACACTGATTGTCGCCGGACGCGGGCCGGCGGATGCTTTCCGCTCGCACAGCGCCAAGTTTGTGGGTCCGACGGACGACCTCGCGACACTCTTCGGAGCTGGAGATCTCTTTGTGCTGCCCACGTACTACGACCCCTTCTCGAACGCCTGCCTTGAGGCACTGGCAGCCGGCCTCCCGGTCATCACCACGCCCGCCAACGGCTTCTCGGAAATCATCGAGCCCGGAACCCACGGCGCAGTCATCCCCGAAGGCGATGCGTCCGCCCTCGCCGAAGAAATCGAAAAGTGGCGCGACCCGCAAACCCGTGATGCCGCCCGTCCGGCCTGCCTCGCCCGCGCTGCGGAATTCTCTATCGAACGCAATGCGCGGGAAACCCTGCGGATCCTCGAAGCGCATGCCGCGGCTTGAACAAATTCTTTACAATCATTTGACAGGGCTCTGACAACTCCCTTCCGGCGTTCGCCGAAGCTGGGGGCGTGAAAACCATCACATCACTCGCAATGGCTTCGGCGCTCGCGTTTCTCGCGGCGGCCGAAGGTGCCTCGGTCACGCTCTCCGTCAAACCGGAACGGGAATACCTTCTCGCCGGCGGCCCCCGGGACACGGTGGTCCTGGTGGAGCTGCGCGCCAAGGATGCAAAGGATGCCGACGTCAAACGCACGGCGCCGATCAACCTCGCGCTCGTGCTCGACCACTCGGGCTCGATGGCCGGTGCCAAACTCGAAAAAGCCCGGCAGGCGGCCGGGGTCGCCATCGACCAGCTCGGTCCGGACGATATCTTCTCACTTGTCATCTACGACGACCAGGTGGAGGTCCTCATCCCGCCTCAGCGCGTCAAGGACCGGGAGGAACTGAAGCGTAAGATCGCGCACATCCGCGACGGCGGATCCACCGCGCTCTATGCCGGCGTCGAAAAAGGAGCCGAGCAGCTCCGGAAATATTTCGACAAGGAAAAGGTGAACCGCATCGTGCTCCTTTCGGACGGCTTGGCGAACGTCGGCCCCTCGTCGCCTTCGGCGCTCGCAAAGCTCGGCAAAGAACTTCGAGGCGAAGGGTTCGGGGTTTCAACCGTCGGGCTCGGGGATGACTACAACGAGGATCTAATGACCTCCCTCGCCGAAGCGAGCCACGCGAATTACTACTACGTCAAAGACGCTGAAAAACTGCCGGGGATTTTCAAGGACGAACTCGGCACGGTCAAAAATGCAGTCGCCCGCAATGTGAAGGTCACGATCACCCTGCCGGACGGCGTCAAGCCGAAGTGCGTCCTCGGCGAAGACGACCTCGCATTCCACGGGCAGACGATCACGATCCCGCTGGCAGAATTGTTCGGCTCGCAGACCCGGCGGTTTCTGGTCGCCTGCGACGCCCCGGCCAGCGATGTCACGGAAATCGACCTCGCCAATGTTTCGCTCAGCTACGAGGATGCCGGGACCGGCACAGCCTCGACCGAAAACCGGACGGCGAAAATCGCCCAGACCGGCGACAGATCGCTCGTCGAAAAATCGATCCAGGCGGACGTCGCATCGAGCGTGGCGATCACCCGCAACCGTCTGTCCAAAGAAGAGGCGGTGAAGCTCGCCGATGCCGGAAAGTCGAAGGACGCCGCCGCACTTCTTGTTCGCCAGGCCGCCGCAAATGCCGCGCTCCCGGCTGCCGCACAAAGCGATCTGCTCAGAAAAGACGACCAGGAACTCAAACAAAAAGCGGAAGAACTCCAAAACTCGGGCTCGCTCAGCAAAGGCAGCCGCAAAGAGATCCAATACCACAACTATCAGGACAAAAACCAAAAACGGTGACCGGGAAGATGGGCGGCGTTCGTCCCGAATGCCGCCCATCGCCCGCTTTCCATTTTCTCCGCCATCCTCCATACTTCAACCGTTGAAACGCCAGGCCCTCATCTTTCTGGTCGCGATCTTCCTGCCAAGTCTCGTGCTGGGCTGGCTGTCGCTCCGCGCGGCGGGAAAGCAGCGGATCCTGATCGAACGCCAGGCGGCCGATCTCCATCAGGCGGAGACGGATGCGGTCGCTTCGGCTGTCCGCGAGTCCGTCGAGGCAAAACAACGCGCGTTCGCGGAATCGATCCGAGCCCTCGTCGCGAAGGATAGCCCGGCCGCCGTGGCCGAAAACTACGGCCAGCTCCTCGCTGGCGCCTGGACCGATGGAGGCGTCCCGTTTGCGATCACACCGCGCGGGACCCTGGCTTACCCGTCGAGCGCCCAGGCCCACGGGTCGCACCAGGCGGAAACGTTTCTCGGAAACAATTCCGCGTTCCTGACCAACGCGCGGGCCGAGGAAATCTACCAGCAGGTCCCGCAGGACAAAATGGAATCCAAACAGTCATCGTCATACTTTGATCGGTCGGCCGTGGCGCAGTCGGCCCCGCAATCAAAGGCGGCGCTCTCGAAAGAAGGGTCTGCGCGCAAACAGGAATCCCAAGTCGCCCAGATGAGCCGCAATGTTGTGCTCCAGAATGACGCACAGGCTGCGGCCCCCTCGAAACTTGTGCCCGAGTATTCGGATTTTCAGACGGCCTTGGGTAGTGCCGCGCAGGGCATTCTTGCGCGCTTCGTGCAGAACGACCTGCAGGTGATTTTTTGGACCAGGGCGGACCCCGCATCGAACTGGATCTTTGGCGTGGCCCTCGGACCGCAAGAGCTCGCGCGGCTGGTCCACCTCCCGGAAAATGCGGATCCCGAGACCGTCCTCGCGATTTTGGATGACCGCGCCCGCCCGGTGGCAACGGTGCCGGGCGGAGCACGGTGCGAGTGGAAACGTCCCTTTGTGGCGACCGAGATCGGCGAGGTTCTCCCTCACTGGGAAGTCGCCCTCTATCTCGTGAACCCCGGCCAACTGACCGAGTCCGCCCGTCTCGTTACCGCCACGCTCACACTGCTCATCGCCCTCGCGCTCGCCGCAATTCTCGCCGGCGCATATTTCGTCGCGGCCGATACCCGGCGCCAGCTCGATCTCGCGCGCAAGAAAACCGATTTCGTCTCGAACGTTTCCCACGAACTCAAAACCCCGCTCACCTCGATCCGAATGTTCGCCGAACTCCTGGCCGACAACCGGGTCAGCGACCCGGAAAAACGTTCCCGCTACCTCCGCATCATCGCGGGAGAAAGCGAGCGCCTCACTCGCCTCGTCAACAACGTCCTCGATTTCGCCCGGTTGGAAAAAAAGCGCAAGTCCTACGACATCCGCCCGACTGACCTCCTCCCGCTGGTCGATCGCGTCTGCGAGAGCGAAAGCGTCCGCCTCGAAGAGGCCGGGTTCCATGTCGGGTTTTCGTGCGAAACCTCCTCCTGCCCGGTTCGCTGCGATGCGGATGCCATTGCGCAGGTTCTGGTCAACCTTCTTTCGAATGCCGAAAAATATAGCGGCAAAACCAAGGAAATCGACGTCGCGGTGGAGACGGAAACCGGATCCCCGTCGATGGTCAGAATCTCCGTTCTCGACCGGGGAGTAGGCGTCCGCGCGGGACTTGAGGAAAAAATCTTCGAGGCCTTTTTTCGAGCCGACGACTCGCTGGCCAGCGGGGTTCAGGGATCGGGGCTCGGCCTGACGCTCGCGCGCCGCATCGCACGCGACCACGGCGGGGACATCATCTGCCGGACGCGGCCCGGCGGCGGAAGCATCTTCACTCTCACCCTCCCGCTTCTCAACGAACCACTCCCATGAGCAAACGCATCCTCCTTGTCGAAGACGACCCGCACATCCACCTCGGCCTCACCGAGGCCCTCACCAGCGAAGGCTACACGGTCACCGGTTGCCGCGATGGCGGGCAGGCGCTCGCCCTTATCAAACAATCCCAGCCCGACCTCGTCGTCCTCGACGTGATGCTCCCGCATAAAAACGGCTACGACATTTGCCTCGAACTCCGCGCCGGAAAAAACTCCGTCCCCGTCCTCATGCTCACCGCCAAAGGCCAGGAGATCGACAAGGTGGTCGGGCTCGAGCTCGGTGCTGACGATTACGTGACCAAACCGTTCGGGCTCCGCGAACTCATCGCCCGCGTCCACGCCCTGCTCCGGCGCACCCAGCCGGTCTCGAAATCCGCCGTCCCGGATTTCCTGAAGTTCGGCGATGTCGAAATTGATTCCCGCGCCCTGCGCGGCAAGCGCGACGGGACTCCGTTCGAGCTCAGCCCACGCGAATTCACCGTCCTCGCGATGCTCTTCCGCGAGCGAGGAAACGCTGTCTCCCGCGACAGCATACTCAACGAGGTCTGGGGGATCGAATACTACGGGACCACCCGCACGCTAGACCAGGTGATCGTCAAGCTCCGCCAGAAAACCGAATCCGACCCCGCCTCCCCGCGCCACCTCCTCACCGTCCACGGCCTCGGCTACCGGCTCGAAGTGTAGGCAGATGCTTGCTCAGTAGAAACCATCGTTTCCCGGGCGCTTTTTCGATTAGCACCCGTGGCATGGTTTCGCCGAACCTCCAAACGCTCTATTCGGCCGGCTTCACGCTGGCGAAGATTTTCCCAAGCGTCTCCAAGCTTTTTTCGCTGTCCTTTTTGGAGATCCAGTAGGTGACGGTGAGGACTTTGCCGTTGCCCAAGTCGGTGAACAGGAAACCCACCACCGCCGGACCCCATTCCTTGCTGTTGCCGTCCCAGGAAATCCTGCTCCATTTCCGGCCCGAGTCCTCGAAGTCCTTTTCGGCTTTGGAGGAGGCATCGAGCTTGACGTCGTGCTCCTTGGTGAGCCAGTCGATGCTCTCATCGATCAATGTCCCCATTTCCTTCTCCGTTCCGACCGCCTTGAAAAACACTGTCGCCACGTTGTCGGGCGATTCCGCGAGAACCCCTCCGTCCGAGTCCTCAGGTTCCCACGAGTTCGGGATGGTCAGCGAGGCCGCCGGGTCATCCTTGGGGATTTTGATGGTGCCTGCCGAGACGAGCGCAGGAAGGAGTGACAGGACAAGCGACAGGGTGATGATGGATTTTTTCATTTTTGATCGGGGTCAAGGTAATGAGAAGCAGTGGGGCCGCAAGTTTTGTTTTCGATCTCGCGATCCTGACTCCCCGGGCAGCCCTCGATTTGTTTTGATGAGCCGTCATCCATGAACATGTTATATCCCAAGATTAAACTGCGGCTTTTGCCCCGGATGCTCGGGATCGCATTTCTCGGGGCAATCGTTGGCGGGATCTACGGGGTTTTGCACGACCAGATCACCTACTCGATTTCCCAGGAATATTTTACCAAGCTGAAGTTCGACCAGTTCCATTATGCAAATTTCGGATTTCCGTCCCGCGTGTTTGTTTCGGAGGTCGGATTTCTCGCGACCTGCTGGGCCGGATTTTTTTCAGGATGGTTTCTGGCGAGGGTCGCTGTCCCTGCCTGGCCGCCGCAGGAAGCCTACCGCAGATGCCTCGCCGGGTTTTCCATGGTTTTCATCCTGGCATTTGCCGCGGCTGCCGTTGGATATTTTTTAGGCATCCACCACACCGGCGACTATTCCCACTGGCAGGAAACCTGCGACGGACTGGGCATTGCGGATATCCGCAGTTTTGTTCGTGTCGCCTATATCCACAATGCGAGCTACATCGGCGGGCTTGCCGGCCTGGTTGTCGCCATCCTTTTCCTGCATCGTCTGAAAAGGGCGGAATAGCCGGGCGCGTTTCTCGCGGCTACGGTCCGCCGGCTGTTCCACCGGCGGGATGTTCCTCGGTTCGATCGGGAGCACCGGGGCCGGAGTGGCCGCGGGCCTCGATGCGACCGATATTTTCAAGGTTGACGCCCATGGTTTCGATGCCGAAGCGCCAGGTGACAACGGCGCCCAAGATCGATGTCCCCACAAGGATATAGAGGAGCATGCTGGTCCCGATATCGCTCAGGAGAATGGGAAACAGGAACGCTGTCGCAACCGCGCCGATCTTTGCAAACGAGGCCGCGAAGCCGGCTCCCGAGCCTCGGATTTTCGTCGGGAAAACCTCGCCTGCGATAAGATAGGTCATCGCGTTCGGGCCGAGGTTCGTCATGAAATTGAAGAGCATAAACCCGCCGAAGATCAGGACGGTCTGCCCGATGCCAGGTGCCATGTGCGTGGAAAACGCGGCGAGAAGAAGCCCGGCCGCGCAACCGAAAAAACCGAAGACCTGGAGCTTCATGCGCCCGAGCCTGTCCGCAAGAAAAACCGCGCAGATGATGCCGACGAGAAGAAGCAGATCCAGGAACGCCGCCCCCTTCGCGGCGATCATGTCGCTGTGGATAACAGCCGCGAGGTTCGGCGTGCCGATGTTTTGGTGACCCAGGATCTTGCCGAGGATCGTGGGGGTGAAGATCCCGATGCCATAGGTTCCCAGATCCTGAAGAAACCACGGCACCGAGGCCAGGACGGTCGCCCGGCGGTTTTTTTTGTTGAAGAGCTTGGCGAATTTTGACTTGTGCCGCTCGTGTTCCGGCTCGTCGTCCGGGACTTCGCGCAGGGAGATTTTTGTCGGATACGGCGGCTGGCGCCGGAGCAGCCGTCGGATTGCCCTTTCCGCCTCCTCGACCCGGCCGCGTGACATGAGCCACTGAGGGCTCTGGGTGACAAAGAAACGTCCGACCACCACGAGGATCGTCGGGATGATCGCTGTCGCGAACATGAGCCGCCAGTCCACGAGGCTCTTGTGGGATTGGAGGATCATGTAGCCGATGGCGGTCCCGAACAGAGCCCCGACGGCCTGGAACGCGAACGCGCTCAACACCAGGCGGCCGCGACAGTTGCTCGGGATGCTCTCGGAGATCACGAGGTGAGCGGTCGGGTAGTCGCAACCGAGCGCGAGGCCCATACCAAACAGGAAGAGCAGGAGAAGCGGGAACGTCGGGCTGAACGTCATCGCCACGAGGAATCCGAGAAACAAAATCATCTCGGCGATGAAGAGCTGCTTCCTTCCCAGATGGTCCGCAAGGCTGCCAAGGGCAGTGGCTCCGATGAGAATCCCGAAAAGCGTCGCGGATCCAACCATGCCCTTCTCCGCGTCACCCAAATGGAATTCCATCGCGATGAGCGGAAGCGCGACACCGGTCATAAATACCACCAGGCCCTCGAAAAATTTGCCTGCGGTGGCGAGGCCCCAGATCTGCCACTGCATGATCGTCATCGGAACCTGCGGGATCGTGGTTCCGTCTGACCAGACCGGCGTCTCGTCGATATACTCTTGGACGGTTTTTTTCAAAGTCTCGAACCCTTCCTTTCAGAAAAAGAGCAAGGCTACAAGGAAGACAACGCCTGAGAGAGAAAATGCATGAGAACTCATCCCATTGAATCATAATCCTCACCGCGCGAAGTGCTTTTGCTGGCGAGCGCACGTGCCAGGCGCATGCGCTCCCCGGATACGCCGTGCCCCCTCACCAGCATGTGTGAGATTTCCGTGGTATGCTCCTGACAGGACAGAAAAGTGAATCGCCCGTCAGCCGAGTGCCTGGACGGCGGTCTGGAGTTCGGCGAGGCGCGACATCCAGTCCTGCTGGCGCTGGCGGTGTTCGGCGACGACGGCGGGCGGGGCATTATTGACAAATGTTTCGCTGGAAAGTTTTCCGGCAACTTTTCCGATCTCGGCCTCGACTTTGGCGATTTCCCCCTGAAGGCGCTGCCGCTCGGCCGCCGCGTCCACAACCCCTTCGAGCGGGAGGTAAAGAATGCCGATGTCAGTCGGACAGGCCGCAAATCCGGCGGGTGCCTTTTCGCAAATCGCGAGCGATTCGGCGTGCAGGAAGAGTGAGAGAGCAGGGATCGCATCGGACACCCAACCGGCCGCGGGAGCGAGCTGCCAAGTGAGACGTTTGTTCGTGGGAATGTTGTAGGTCGCGCGCAAGTTGCGGGCTTGGGAAACCGCGATATAGACTGCGTCGGCGCGGGACTCGGGCGCGGCGCTGCCGGCTACCGGCCAAGGGGTTTCCATCAGGCTCTGCGAGCCGAAGCCGAGCCCGCTCCAAAGTTCTTCCGTGATGAACGGCGTGTAGGGATGCAGCAGTTTCAGGATCCGCAAGATCGTGAAATCCATGACGGCCAGAGTCCCGGCGCGGCGCGGCGAGTCGAAGTCTGCTTTCGCCGCCTCGATGAAGCGGTCGCAAAAATCTCCCCAGGTAAAATCGTAAAGCGCCTGGGCGATATCGCTGAAGCGGAATGATTCGTAGCCGTCGGTGACCCGGGTGATTGTGGCGTCGAGCTTTGCGAGCAGGTCGCGGGCGAAGATCGAGAGGTCGTGTTTCGACGGATCGGCCGCGGGATCGACGGCGCCCTGCATGAGGCGGAACCGGCAGGCGTTCCAGAGCTTGTTGCAGAAGTTCCGGCCCTCGACGATCTGCTGTTCGTCAAACTTGATGTCTTGCCCCTGCGGCGCGATACGGAGCAGCCCGAACCGCAGCCCGTCGGCACCGTATTTTGCAATGAGATCGAGCGGGTCGGGGGAATTCCCCAGGCTCTTCGACATCTTCCGCCCCTGCCGGTCGCGGATGATGCCCGTGAAATAGACGCTGCGGAACGGGATCTCGCCGGTGAATTCGAGACCGGCCATGATCATCCTCGCCACCCAGAAGAAAATGATGTCCGGCCCGGTGACGAGCGCGCTCGTGGGATAGAACTTCTTCAGCGCGGCAGCATCCATCGTCTCGTGCGCCCACAGCCACGACGAGAACCACGTGTCGAGCACGTCGGAGTCCTGTACCCACCCCTCGCCCGGCGACTCGGTAGAGACAAGAAATTCGGAATTAGGAATTAGGATTTTGGAATGATTTGTCCCGCCTCCGGCGGCTGAAACCAACTCCTCATTTCGAATTCCACACTGCTCATTTCGCTTATACCACACCGGGATCCTGTGGCCCCACCAGAGCTGGCGGGAGATGCACCAGTCCTGGATACTTTCGAGCCAGTGGTCATAGACTTTTTCCCAGCGGTCCGGGAAAAACCGGATGAGGCGGTCGCGCACGGCGGCGCGGGCCTCGGCGGTCTTCGGGTATTTGAGGAACCATTGTTCCGAGAGGCGCGGTTCGACCGGGACATCGGCGCGCTCGCTGAACCCGACGTTGTTTTCGTACGGCTCCTCTTTAACGAGGATGCCGAGTTCGCGGAGCTTGTCCACGGCTTCGACCCGCGCCTCGAACCGGTCAAGCCCGGCGAAGTCCTCGCCCGCGAGCTCGTTCATCGTGCCGTCCGGGTTCATGATGTCGATAACCGGGAGGTTGTGGCGCAGGCCGATTTCGTGATCGGTCTTGTCGTGCGCGGGCGTGACTTTGAGGACGCCGGTCCCGAACTCGAACTCCACCGCCTCGTCGCCGATGATCGGGAGTTCGGCCGGGATGTCTGCGGGCAGCGGGCGGCGGATGTGGAGACCGACGAAGTCCCTGTAGCGCGGGTCCTTCGGGTTCACGGCCACCGCAGTGTCGCCCATGATCGTCTCCGGGCGGGTCGTGGCAATTTCCAAAAATGTTCCGGGCCGCTCCACGATCTCGACTTTGAAATGGTAGAGGTAGCCTTTCTGCGGTTTCGGGATGACCTCCTCGTCGCTGAGCGCGGTGAGCGAGACCGGGCACCAGTTCACCATCCGCTTCCCGCGGTAGATGAGGCCTTTTTTGTGGAGATCCACAAAAACCTCCTGCACCTTGCGCGCATAAGCCTCGTCCATCGTGAACCGCTCGCGCTCCCAGTCGCACGAGCAGCCGAGCTTTTTGAGCTGGTTGATGATGATGCCGCCGTGCTTCTCCTTCCACTCCCAGACGCGCTTGAGGAACTCCTCGCGGCCGAGGTCGTGGCGGGTTTTCTTTTCCTCCTTGCGAAGCCTCCGCTCGACGACCGTCTGGGTGGCGATGCCGGCATGGTCGGTGCCCGGAAGCCACAGGACCTCGTGGCCGGTCTGGCGCGCGTGGCGGGCGAGGATGTCTTGGATCGTATTGTTCAGCACATGGCCGAGCGTGAGGACACCGGTGACATTCGGTGGCGGAATGACCATCGAGTAGCCGGGCTTCGGAGACGCGGGATCGGCGTGGAAGAGGCCCCGGTCGAGCCACCAGGAATACCATTTATCTTCCACCAGACCGGGTTCATATGCTTTGGAAAGTTCTGACATCGAACCCCGCATTGTGACCGATTCGGCGGCGGATTCAATCGGCTTTCGCTCGAAAAATCCCTTGCACGAGCGACCGCCCACCCGCACGTTCGGCGGCGGTGCGAATCCCGGCCACAATTTTTCTCATTTTTCTCGCCGCCATCCAGGCGGCTCCCGCGCAGTGGAACATCACTCTGCACGAGGGGCGGCGCTATGTCCCGCTCGCGGACGTGACCACATTTTACAAGCTGAACCCACCGCTGATCGAGGGGAACACGTTCACGCTGACCGGCCAGGGAAGGACGATCCGGGGAACCGCCGGCGGCCGCGAGGTCTTCATCAACAACGTCAAATACGTGCTCTGCTTCGACATGGTTTCGAAAGGCGGGCAGTTCCTGATCTCGGCTATGGACGTCACGAAGATCATCGAGCCCGTGATGCGCCCGGGAAAAATCAAGGACGCCACCGCCGTGCGCACAGTGATCCTCGACGCCGGGCATGGCGGGCATGACAGCGGGGCAACCGGCCCGCTCGGAGCCGAGAAGGACGCCACGCTGGACGTCGTCCTCCGCGCAAAAAAGCTTCTCGAGGAGAACGGTTACAACGTCCGCCTCACGCGCATGACCGATGTCTTCATCCCGCTGGAAAACCGCCCGGCCATGGCGAACAAATACCCGAACTCGATTTTTGTGAGCGTCCATTTCAACAAGAGCAACGTGGGCGGAGCCTCGGGGATCGAGACCTACGCGCTCGCCCCGAGGGGGGTGCCCTCGATGGACGAGGAACACCTCAGCTACAGCGATTTCCGGCCCTACCCCGGCCATGCGCGCGACTCCGAGAACATCGCGCTCGCCACCGCGATGCACTCCTCGCTGCTGCGGCACCTGCGGCTTTACGACCGCGGGATCAAGCGCGCGCGGTTTCTCGTGATCCGGGATATTGTCATTCCGGGCGTGTTGTTAGAAGGTGGGTTCATGAACCATCCGTTCGATTCCCGGCAGATCGCGAGCGCGACCTACCGCGACGCCTTCGCGAGCGCCATCCTCGAGGGAGTCAACCGCTACAAGAGCGCCGTGGCCGGACAGATGCAGTATTTCAAACCCTCCGCGGTCGTCGCCGCCACGGATCCCACCACGGCCCCGCCGATCAAGAAAGAGACCCCTCCGCCCGCGCCCGTCGGATCGAAAACCGACATCGGGCAGTCGGTCAACCAGGCCGCCAGCGCCCTCTCCACCCAACCCTGAACCTTCCACCATGCCTGAAAAAAACCATCCCAGCCTCGACCCGATCGGAGTCTTTGATTCCGGAATCGGCGGGCTCACCGTCGTGGCCGCCCTCCAGGACCTGCTCCCCTCCGAAACGATTTTCTACATCGGGGACACGGCGCGCGTTCCCTACGGCGGCAAGAGCCGGAAGACGGTCGAACGCTACAGCATCGAGATCGGCGGACTCCTGCTCGCCGAGCAGGCGAAGCTCCTCGTCGTCGCCTGCAACACGGCCTCCGCGCTCGCCGTGCCGCGGATGAAAGAGCTTTTCAAAGTTCCCGTGCAGGGGGTTGTCACCCCTGGGGCAGAGGCCGCCGTCAAGGCCACGAGCAACAAACGTATCGGAGTCATCGGAACCCGCGCGACCATCGCCAGCGGGGCCTACGAGCACGCGATTTCCACTCAGGACCCGGAATCACAAGTCTTCAGCGCGGCCTGTCCGCTCCTGGTTCCCTTGATCGAAGAGGGGCTCTTCGATGATCCGGTAACGGACCAGCTTCTCGCCCGTTACCTCGCGCCGTTGCTCGACCGTGGAATCGACACGCTCGTGCTCGGATGCACCCACTACCCCCTGCTCCGCGAAGCCATCGCCCGCGCGGCCGGCCCCGGTGTGACGCTCGTGGATTCGGCCAGAAACTGCGCGCTCGCCGTGAAAGATCTTCTCGCCTCCCACCGCATCGCTGCCCCGCCGGAAAAGCTGGGCCGCCTCCATGTCGCTCTCACCGACTCGACGGAGGGGTTTTTGCGGACCGCCGAGAAAGAACTCGGCCTCGAAATCGGAGACGTCGAACTCCGCGCGGTCCAGATCGGCGCTTAGAACCGAATACGTTTTCCAGTGGCCTTGCGGGCATCCGCGTCCCGCATAGAAAGGCCGTCAACAGGTAACGGGCTGCCCCATTCGCCCAATATCGTGAAAAAATCTTAGAGCAGATGCAGCGGGTCCACGTCCACGGCCACAAAGACATCCTCGGGCATCGGCAGGGCGTCGAGGGTTGTCCGCACAAGCCGTGAGAGTTGGACCGAGGATGGTCCGCGAAGGGACACCTGGAACCGGTGATACGTCTTCGCTTTTTCGAGCGGGGCGGGAACGCCTTCACCGACCGTCACGCCAGCGGGAGCGGCGGCTTTCAGCTTCCGGGCGAGCGTCTCGGCGGAGAACTGCACGCGCTCGACCATCGTTCCGCGCAGCGTGACCATGACCATGCGCCCGAACGGCGGATAGCCGAACTGGCGGCGGAATTCCATCTCCTGGTCCATGAACCCTTCGTAGTCGTGGTGACGCGCGAACTGGATCGATGGGCTGAATGGCGTAAAGGTCTGCACGAGGACCTCGCCCTCCATCTCCCCGCGCCCAGCCCGTCCGGCGACCTGCGTGAGGAGCTGGAACGTGCGCTCGCCGGCACGGAAGTCCGGCATGTGCAGGCCGAGGTCCGCGTTGACGATCCCGACCAGCGTGACATTTGGAAAATGCAGGCCCTTCGCGATCATCTGCGTTCCCACGAGGACGTCGATTTTACCTTCCTTGAACGCCCCGAGCGTCTCGCGGTAGGCGTCTTTTCGGGTCATCGAATCCGCGTCCATCCTGGCGATCCGGGCCTTGGGGAAAATCCGTTTTACTGCCTCCTCGACTTTCTGGGTGCCGACCCCGGAGTGGCGGATTCCGGGGTCCTTGCATTTCGGGCAGACCTTCGGAGCGCGTGACGAATGTCCGCAGATGTGGCAGCACAGGCGCTCGGCGGCACGGTGGAATGTGAGTGACACGCTGCAGTCCGGGCACGTGCAGACATGCCCGCAGGCCTCGCACAGCATCGAGGTCGAAAATCCGCGGCGGTTCAGGAACAGGATCGTCTGCTCGCCTTTCGCGATCCGGCCCTCGATCGCCTCCTTGAGCGGGAGCGAGAGGATGCCTCCCTCGGGCGAGCGTCGGGCCGCCTGCCGGAGATCGACGACGCGGACGACCGGCATGCGCTTGTCATCGACCCGGTTGTCCAGGCGGACGAGGCGGTATTTTCCGGAAAGGGCATTGTGCCAGCTTTCGAGGCACGGGGTGGCGCTGCCGAGAAGCACGGCCGCCTTCTCGCGGTGTCCGCGCAGGACGGCCATGTCCCGCGCGTGGTAGCGCGGCGCCTCGTCCTGCTTGTAGGAATTCTCGTGCTCCTCATCCACGATGATGATGCCGAGGTTTTCGAGCGGGGCAAAAATCGAGCTGCGCGCGCCGATGACAATCCGCGCGGCCCCGCTGTGGATCTTGTGCCACTCGTCGTGGCGTTCTCCATCGGAGAGGTGGCTGTGCAGGACGGCGATTTTTTCCTGCATGTCTGCGAAGCGGGATTTGAACCGCTCGACCGTCTGCGGGGTCAGCGCGATTTCCGGCACAAGCACCAGCGCGGTGCGCCCGTCATCGACCGCCTTGCGGATGGCGCGCAGGTAGATTTCGGTCTTCCCCGAACCGGTCACGCCGAAAAGCAGGATCGGCTTCGCGGCCGGATCCGCCATCGCCTCCTCGACCGCCTGCAGAGCGACCTCCTGCTCGGAGTTCAAGATCAGGTTCGCCGAGGAGAGAAATTTTTCCGCGTAGGGATCGCGGGCGAAGACCGCAGATTCAATGACGACCAGCCCACGTTTCTCGAGCATGCGAAAAACCCCCTCCGCCAAGCCCGCCAGCTCCGCCGCTGCCGAGACCGCGACCGGTTCGCCCGCTTCGATCACCACGCGCAGGGCATCTGCCTGCCGGGGGGCGCGCTTTTCGAGTGCCGCCAGTTCGTCCTCCGTGACTTCCCTGGCCACACGGACCGTGTTGCGACGCTTTTCCGAAACCCGCCCGTCCCGCACAGCGACCGGGAGCACGCTGCACACCGCAGTCTCAACCGGGCAGCAATAATAGTCAGCCATCCAGCGAGCCAGATCGAGGAGAGCTGGCCGGATCATCGGCTTTTCATCGAGGAGCTCCGCGATATCGCGCAGCCCGCGGACATCCGAGAATTCCAGCACCTCGACCACCGTGGCTGCCAGCACCCGCGTCCGCACAGGAACCTTCACGCGCGATCCCACCGCCACCGAGTCCCCGAAACATTCCGGGACGCGGTAGTCCAGCAGCCGACCGGCGGCCTGATCCGGTAGAACACGCACAAACATTCCGGCGAGTATCCCCGCCCGCCGCAGCTTCGACAAGCTGGCAGAGTTGTCCGGGATTCAAGCAGCCCCCGCCGGAAGAGGCGCGCCAGCCTCAAACTGCCGGAGCCGGAACCCTACCAGATCTTCCACCAAGGCTTCTGAGGCTCCGCTCCGTTCTGCGACGCAGCCTGAGGAGTGGGGCTAGCGCCCGGGGAAGGTGAGACCGAGGGAGCGGGGCTGGGCTTTGGGTTTTTCATTTCCCGCTGCCGGATCGCATCCAGCTTTTTTGTGATTGTGCCATTCACGTCAACGAACCAAAGCCCGTGTCCATCGGGACGGAGAATTCCCGTGAGCAACCTGGCTTGCCCGTCGTTCGACGGCGCGGTTCCATAGCGCTTGATCAGATCGGTGCCGGCTGTGAGCGGCACGGCCACCGGGATTTCTCCTCCCGGCATGTGTTTCTGTTCGTCGTTTGTGATCGCATGGAAGAAACGGATATCTTCGATGTCGCTTTTGTAGGAATACGGTTTGACGAAGGCTACCTTGAGGGTGATTTGCTGCCCCTCGTAAACGTCGTAAGCCCCTTTGTAGTAGTCGGCAGTGAAGGTTGAATACTTTGCCTCTGCCAAGAGGGCGGAGTGACTGACGGCCAAGGCCGAGGCAACGAGAAGGAATGTGCGTGTGTTCATGGTAAGGAGTTTCAAATGGTTGAACCGCCGGTTCAATAAAAAGTTGCGCCTCTTTTTCCGGCGGCAGCTCATCCGGGCAGTCCGGATTTGGGTTCGCGGGGTTGCCGGGCATGGTGTATCGTGGTCTGGCATATGAGTTCCTCCACACGCGCCGAATCGGACAGCCTCGGAGAAGTTCACGTCCCCGCCGAAAAACTCTGGGGCGCGCAAACCCAGCGCTCGATCGATCACTTTTCGATCGGCGACGACCTGATGCCGCGCGAAATGATCCCTGCCTACGCGATCCTGAAAAAGGCGGCCGCGGTCGTGAACCACCGCAGCGGGCATATTTCCGACCGGGTTCTCAACCTGATCGTCAAGGTTGCCGACGAAGTCCTCGCCGGACAACATTCCGACCAGTTCCCGCTGCATGTGTGGATGAGCGGCAGCGGCACCCAGTTCAACATGAACGTCAACGAGGTTTTCTCGAACCGCTGCTGCCAGCTCGCCGGCACAGCGATCGGGAGCAAGACACCCGTCCACCCGAACGACCACGTGAACATGTCGCAGTCGTCGAACGATTCGTTTCCGTCCGCGATGTGCATCGCAGCCGCCACGGGCGCGCAGAACCGGCTGATCCCCGCAGTCGAGGCGCTGCGCGACGCCATATCGGCCAAGGCCGAAGCCTGGAAGGACATCGTGAAAATCGGGCGGACTCACATGCAGGATGCCACGCCGCTCACGCTCGGGCAGGAGTTTTCCGGATACGCCGCGATGCTCGACGCTGGCGTGAAGAGGATTCAGGCCGCGCTCCCGGACGTTTGCGAACTCGCGCTCGGAGGCACGGCTGTCGGCACCGGGCTCAACTGTCTTGCCGGGTTCGACGTCGCTGTCGCCGCTGAGATTGCCGAACTCACCGGGATGCCGTTTGTCACGGCCCCGAACAAATTCGCGGCGCAGGGCGCGCACGACGGCCTTGTCCATTTGCACGGGGCCTTCCGGACGCTTGCCGTGTCGCTGTTCAAGATCACCAATGATATCCGCCTGCTCAGTTGCGGGCCGCGCTGCGGGCTGGGCGAACTCCTCCTCCCGAGGAACGAGCCCGGCTCGTCGATCATGCCCGGAAAGGTCAACCCGACCCAGTGCGAAGCGCTTGCCATGCTCGCCGCGCAGGTTATCGCCAACGATGTCGCCGTCGGCATCGGGGGCTCGGGCGGATACCTGGAAATGAATGTTTACAAGCCGGTCCTCATCGCAAAAATCTGCCGGTCCTCACTCC
>Ga0194053_10000125_pt1 | contig 57439 bp, 40 predicted proteins | sample SepL228m_MetaG_FD_161684 | JGI IMG/M metagenome (GOLD analysis project Ga0194053, IMG submission 161684) | Anoxic zone freshwater microbial communities from boreal shield lake in IISD Experimental Lakes Area, Ontario, Canada - Sep2016-L227-8m | ecosystem: Environmental > Aquatic > Freshwater >...
TTCCACCTCATGCCGGTATAATATCAGCGACAAAGTTGAGGTTTATTATTATGACTACAGTAACCGAATATACCAATGTTTTTGACCGTACCGAGGGTATGTGCGATGTGCGGATGCATTATTGCCCGGGTTGCGCCCATGGTATTGCCCACCGACTGGTGGCAGAGGCGCTCACCGAATTGGGATTGTTGGAGAAGACAGTGGGGGTTTGCCCGGTTGGATGTGCTGTATTTGCGTATGATTACTTCAATTGCGATATGATTCAGGCAAGCCACGGCCGCGCGCCGGCAGTTGCCACCGGGGCAAAACGCTGCAATCCTGACTCTTTTGTATTCACCTATCAAGGCGACGGCGACCTGGCATCCATCGGGATGGCAGAGATTGTCCATGCCGCTGCCCGCAGCGAAAATATTTCTGTGATATTCATTAATAACGCGGTCTATGGCATGACCGGCGGCCAGATGGCTCCTACCACGCTGGCAGGTATGGCCACTACCACCTCGCCGTTGGGACGCGACATTTCCCGCGCCGGATATCCAATAAGAATGAGCGAAATGCTGGCAACCCTCGACGGCGCAACCTATATCTCCCGCCATGCGGTGTCATCGCCAAAATATGTAAACGCGGCGAAAAAAGCTATATTGGAAGCCTTTACCGTACAGGTAGAAAATAAGGGGTTTTCGATGGTAGAGATTTTATCCACCTGCCCGACATGGTGGGGCAAGGCGCCGAAGGAAGCGATGGGCTGGCTGGACGACAAGATGATCGAGCAGTATCCGCTGGGGCAATACGCCGACCGTAGGGATATTCGATAGTAATATTATTACACAGAGCATATCTGGTAGAGACGCACGGCCGTGCGTCTCTACGTTTAACAAAATATGATCAAAAAGACGATTATTGTTAATAGTGCGGAAGAAACCCGGGCGATGGGGAACCGGCTGGCGGTTTTTTCGCGTGCCGGCGATATATTGTGGCTGCATGGCGACCTGGGGGCGGGAAAGACGGAAATGACCAAGGGGATTGCCGTCGGACTGGCTGCGCAGGACGCGGTATCGTCGCCTTCATTCGCGCTGATTCACGAATATACTGGCGGACGACTGCCGCTGTACCACGCCGACCTGTACCGGCTGGATACCATCAGCGCCATCGACCTGGGACTGGAAGATTACCTGGAAGGCGATGGATTGACGGTGGTGGAGTGGGGCGAAAGACTGCCGAAAGATTTTTATGATGACGGGATTGACCTGTATCTGAATAGAGTGGATGACCAGGACAGCCGCGAAATTATCATCGTTCCGCGCGGTGAAAACGCCATCGCGTGGCTGGCCCGGACGGAGTTGTAATGCTGATTTTAACTATTGAAACCTGTACCGATATGAGCACACTGGGACTGGTGAAAAATGGCGCGGTGCTTGCCGCTGCCGAGTTTCCCAGCCGCCACACCCTGGCGAAAGGCATTATCAGCCGGATTGACTGGCTGCTTAACGATGCCGGGTTCAAAAAAAACGACATCGAGGCAATCGCGCTTTCCATCGGCCCGGGGTCATTCACTGGCGTGCGGATTGGCGCCGCCGCCGCAAAGATGCTGGCATGGGGGTTGAATATCCCGCTGGTCGCGGTCAGCACCCTGGAAGCTATTGTTTACCCGTATCACGATTTTAAAACCGCCTTGCTGGCACCGATAATAAATGCCCGCCGCCACCAGGTATACACCGCGCTGTTTCATCATGGCACACGCCTGACCGAGGATAAACTGTTGAGCGCGGACGATTTTCACACGTTAATAGACGAGAATAACGAAGTGGCAGTGGAAACAATCATCATCGGTCTTACAGACGGTTTGCCGGCACCATTCATAACGGAGAATTACGTTGCCGTGCGCGCGTTGGCAACCCCGCATTCGCTGGCCGCCATTGCCGAGAAAAAGATAGCCGCCGGAGAAACCGTCGACCCGATGACAGCAACGCCGATTTATCTGCGCGCCGCCGCGGATAGATGAAATGGCAAATGACAAATGGCAAATGGCAAATTGCAAATTTAAAATTAAAAATGCAAAATTAAAAATTACAGGACTTTCACCTTTTTATGAATATCGTAGGGGCAATCCCTTGTGGTTGCCCGGTATTACTTAAAATCGTTAGGTAAAAAATGCCGGAACCAGAGAAAAAATATCGATTTACCGAGATGACATTGGCTGACTTGCCGCGTATCTATGAAATAGAATGCGCCTGTTTTCCGACACCATGGGATATCGAGTCGTACAAGGGTGAATTGAATAATCCGGCTTCTTTTTACATTGTTGCCCGCGATGGCGACAATCCGGTGGCATTTGGCGGCATCTGGATTATCGAGGGGCACGCCCATATTGTCACCATGGCGACTGACGAAAATCATCGCCGCCAGGGATTGGCGCGGATGATAATAAACAAGTTCATCCACGAATGTAAAAACCGCGATGTGGAAGAGATAACCCTGGAAGTGCGGGTTCACAACGAAGCGGCAAAGAACCTGTACAAATCATTCGGCTTTGTCACCGTCGGCATTCGTCCGAAATATTACCCGGACACCAATGAAGATGCCCTGGTGATGCTGATGCCATTGAGCAAATTATGATTAAATTTTGACATGATTAACATGATTGACATGATTAAAATATTATAAAATAGGTCACTTCGATAGGCTCAGTGACCGGCAAAATTACGGTCACTGAGCTTATCGAAGTGACTTTTTAAGTTAAAGTAAGTCAAATATTATTATGAACGAATTAAAATTTCCGTTATTAGGTTTGGATGTCAGTAAAAGACGCATCGGGGTGGCGATTGCCGAGGGTATCACCGCCGACCCGCTGCCGTTGTTTACCTGGCCGCGCGGAAAAAAAACAGTGGATTTCGAGCGTATCGCCAATTGGGTGCGCAAATATGGAATAGTCGGCGTGGTGGTCGGTTTGCCGGTGAATATGGATGGCACCGTGGGAGATAGCGCGGAGAAGATGGAACAGTTCATTGCTGAATTATCGCAGAAAATAACTGTGCCGATTTACCGGCAGGATGAACGCCAGACCACTTTGGAAGCGCGGGAAATATTGGATTTAAACGAATTGGACGCGGAAGAAACTAAAGAAAAATTAGATGAAATTGCCGCGGTATTGATATTAACGAGGTTTATTAATGAAAAAAGGTAAAATCTGGATAAGTCTATTCATCATAATTATTGTCATTTGCGCGTATAACTTTAAACAGCAGATTTATGTGCCCATCCAACGCGAAAACAAGGTTCTCTACGTCGTAAAACCTGGCGATAATTACCGTAAAATCGCGGTGAAACTGCAGCAGGAAAAGCTGATACATAACAGCACGGTATTTTTGCTTTATGTAAAATTGTCCGGCATTTCCACCCACCTGAAAGCTGGCGAGTATGAAATTACCCCCAAAATGTCAGCGGCGGATATCACTAAACTGCTGGCAAGCGGCAGGACAACCAGCGAAGTGGTGGTGATACCGGAAGGCAAATGGATATTCGAGATTCCCGGCATCATCGGGATAAATTCACCAACCGCGGCGGCTGATTTTGCCGACGAAGTGAAAAATGTGGCAAAGTGGCGTAAAAAAGTAAGTTTCCCCATTGAAGGCGACTCCCTGGAAGGCTATCTTTTTCCTGATACCTACATGATGAATAAAAAGTTCACCAGCGACGAATTGATAACTGCCATGCTGAAGCAATTTGAAAAAAAATGCTATAAAGAATATAAAGACAACCCGCCCGCCGACGGCAGAAGCCTGCACGACGTGGTGACCCTGGCATCCCTGGTCGAAGGCGAAGCGAAACTGCCGGAAGAAAGACCGATAATCGCCGGAGTATATATTAATCGTATGGCGGAAAAACAGCGGTTGGAGTGTGACGCCACGATATTATATGCGCTCAACCAGCGGTTGACCCGGGTAGTGCGCCCTCGCGATTATGATTCATCATACAACACCTACCGCGTATTTGGCCTGCCCAAGGGACCAATCAACAACCCCGGCCTGGCATCATTTGAAGCGGCACTGGCTCCCAAAAAAGTACCATACTTCTTTTACATGGCAAAAGGCGACGGTTCCCACATCTTTTCGGTGACATATAACGAACATTTGAAAGCGATACGGTCGGTACGGGGGAATTGAGTAAAATTCTCAATTCTCAATTAATTTTCCTCTTCACTCTTTAAACTTTACTCTTTTACGTGTATCATTTAACCGTGCGGTATATCGTTTTTATCTTCATATTGCTTTCAATTAGTGCCTTTTCCCAGGTGATGTTTGCTGACGACTTTATGCGCAGCAGTGCGGATGATGGATTGTGGCGGGTTAAAGGTGGGAATTGGGCACTGCAGTCGGCGTGGGACAATGACCCGGCGGGGAATGCCAATAAATTCAAGAGGGCAATCCGGGCGACCAACCCATTCAGTTGGGTGGGAACCGGCAACCCGGGATGGTGTGCCACCGGCAATGCGGATTGGACTGACTACACTCTGACGGTTTCAGCGCGGATCGAGGATAGCGGATATATAGGGTTGTTGTGTGCCATGCCAAATGATAACAGTGGGCATCTGGTGCGTTGGAGCACGGTGGATGCCGGCAACAAGATGGAGCAGGGGAAATTTGATAACGGGAAGTTCACCCAGTCAGTATCATCAAATGGCGGCCTGGTGCCAGGACGATGGTACAAAATAACTTTAAAAATCTCGAAAAAATATATCGCAATTTCTGTAGATGGCGAAATGGTAGAAATGCTGGCGGGTGATTATACCGGCGGTATTGGTTTGTATTGCACCGCTGCCGCGCAGTTTGACGATGTATCCGCCATTGGCGTCGGGATTGATACTGATGAGATTAAAGACCGCGAGATGTTGAATATCGCTGCGCGATTTCACCCGCGGGACGGTGACATGGATGCGGTGTCTGTAGATTGGCTGGCGCCAGATAATGCCGGTGTGCGCAAATTTCGACATATTACCAGCGGTGACGGACATTTTTATACGATTTTAAAACCTGGCAGGATAGATGATGGCTGTGTGAAATATTACCTGCAATACCCGGCAAAACAGGCGGATGTAATTGTTGAAAAAAGCAGCGTGAAGGTTTGGAGCGGCAAGAAATACCATCTCCTTAAAATCGCTAAAATGAACGCTGATGAAGAATATGTGGTTAAAGTTAATTGGCATGGAAGCAAATTAAGGGTGAGTATTGATGGTGAAAAAATCGCCATGATTGATAGTAATTTTTCTTTCTGGCACCAGCCGGCGATATTATACAGTGGTACATTCAAGGCTTTGGACAAGGCAATTTATGTCAGCGAAAATGCCAGCGACGAGTATTTTGATAAATCCCCGACAAATTGGCTGACGGTGGGCAACTGGGAACAAACGACGCGGTGGGCATGTTCGCCGGAATGGTCGTTTCTGGGTGGCTGGGGTCGCGGAACCATTGCGCTATGGAATAAATCGGCATATACCGGCGACCAGATTTTTGAAGCGGTCGCGGGGATAAAAATGGAATACCCCGGCGAAATGCAGTCATACGACGACCGCTACCGCGGGTTGGCAGTGACGATAATGGGGAACCCGATGAATGAGAATGTCGGATATACCGGCATTATCGGCGCGGATGACGCGGACGGCACTCCCAATCGGCGAACTGTGCTGATGCGGCAGGGGAAAATCGTCGCGACCTGCGATTATATGATGCCGTCGCGCGGGGCGGGACACCGGGAATGGTTTAACCTGCGTCTGCAAAAAATCGGAAATATTGTCACTTTCTGGCTGGATAATACACTGTTGATTATTTACAAAGATGCCGCGCCGATTACCTCTGGCGTTCCCGGTTTGTGGGTGAAAAACAATGGTATAGTAGTGGCACGGGCGCGGGTTGATTATGTACAAAAAGCACCTGCAAAGCAACCGCAAATGGCAATCATCGCGCCGGCATTGCCGGAATGGGTGAATACCGGGAAATATGAAATTAATTTAAAACGCTATTCACCTGTCAAGGCAGAATTGGCAATGACTGCCGAAGTGCCGATAGGGGAGAACCCGCCAAAAATAACCGGCGATATTGTTCAATTTAATTTTATAAAAAACGGTTATCACTGGTACAAAATCTGCCTGACTAACGGGAACAATTCGTCTTTCCCAGTTGATATCAACCTTCCGGTGTTCAATCCATCCATGAACCCAATGCGCGACCCGTTGGCGAGTTACCGATTCAACGAAGGCAGCGGCGAAACTGTGAAAGATATTGGCAGAGCTCCGGCGCTTAACCTGAAAAAACCAAAGGATGTCCCCTGTGATTGGAAAAGCGGCAAAGGCTTGCAGTTGCATGGTGATTTACCGGTGATGATGAGCCAGGGAAGCGCGAATAAATTGAAATCGATTGCGGAAAAGAAATCCGCGACTATTTCTGCCTGGGTATCCATCGATACTGTTTACCCGCCGCCATTCCCGATATGGAACAGTTCGATAATATCCTGGGAAACCGCGCAAAAACGCAATTTTGTCCTCGGTTTCGAGGTTGACCGTCCGATATTTTCCACATCTCCGGGCGATATTTCAACTACCTTGCCGGATGCTATAATAACCGAGATGGGCATTCATCCCAGCCTGCACCAGATGGTAATCACCTGGGACGGCACGGTGACCAGTTATTATCTCGACGGCGAACTGTTCAACCAGCGTAAAATAACCTGGCACACCGCTGACTGGGATACCGATGCTCCATTGATATTAGGCGCATCCGCCAACGGAAAATCCCCCTTCCTGGGGCGATATTACCAGGTGGATATTTACGACAAATGCGCCGGTAAAGATGACGTAACAGCGATGTATAACGCGGGACCGGATGGTTAATTACGAATTACGAAATAAATTTACATCGATGGGCAGGATGGGAAGGATATATGTTTTGCTTTGCAAAAATTAATCATGACAATCATGTTAATCATGTCAAAAAATTATGAAAACTGAAAACTGAAAACTACCAAAGGACTTACAAATGCCATTTTGTGCTACATATTTTTTATATTGCCACCCAGAAGAGCTTTCTTCTACTTATCTGGAAGCGATTGATACTCCGGCCGGATATCTGGTCAGCAGCGGTAACGGGATGATTTTTACTGATGCTGTTATTACTGAAACGGCGAATTGGCATCGGCAAACCGAACTTGCCGGCGAGATGGCGGGTGACAGCGGGTTGGCGCTGTCATATTTCGCGGTGGGGAACACCTGGGGAGTCTCGCTGAATTACACCGGCAAACAGCTAAGCACCGCCTACGATTACGATAATCCGAAAATGCAGGAAAAGATAACCGGAACCCTGATAGAGATAGAAACAGAATTGATAAACGCCTTCCCGACTAAAATAGACAGCGACGAGTTGGACGCCATGCTGGGAGGTTTGCTTTCCGGGGTAATCTCGGTTGACGACGTATTTAATTACCTGCTCCTCGCCATCGGCGCATCCCCCGACTGGATACGCTGGTCCTGGTATGAAGCTGTGGCTGAAAATCTTGACATAGACCCCGACCTGGAAGACCGGGTAGCACCGCTGGGGAATGCGGAGATATAGACTAAGTGCCGCAATTCTGCATTATAGATTATTAAATTTAACCACGAAATGGCAACTGTAGAGGCTCTTGCAAAACCTATTTTTTCAAATGTTTAGGTTGCAGGTTTGTGGTAGGCGAAAACCACCCCGACCTTCGGCCACCCCTCCTTGCCAAGGAGGGGAGTTTAAAAAAAGTTTTTGATTATTAGGGTAGGGGGTGGTTGAGTTGATTATATATTTAGTATGGTTTTGCAAGAGCCTGTATAATTCACTGTTTTCGTGCTTTTTCGTGCATTTCGTGGTTATAAAAATGACTGAAAAATCCGAATTGTTACTGATATCAGACATTGTATCTCTTCCCTGAAAAATCTGCTAAAATTACCAGCATATACGACATTTTGAGGATTTTTATGTCATCTGTTTCCAAGAAGATATTGCTGATAATTTTTGTATTTACCGCTTTTTACGCGCATTTGCGGCTGCAGCCATATATCAATCCCGCGGCGGCGCTGCATATCAGTGTTAATCGCAGCGAGGCAAAAGAGATTGCCGCGAAATCTGTCGGCATTAAGGGAAATGCGGATGTACAGTTTGAGGTAGACGAGGACGCGCGAATTTATCTTGAACGCGAAATGGGATTGCAGCGCACTAATTCTGTTGCCCAGCAATACGGCTTCATTTACAACTGGACAGTAATTTATCCTGATGGAACCAACATCTACATCGACCCGGAAGGCCGGTTGAATGGATGTGAGTTTTCTGATAACCGGTCGCCGTCAGTTGCCGACGGTGTTAATAAATATCTTGAAGATAAATTGCAGATAAAGCTGGCGGATTATTCCGTCGCGGCGGCGCCTGTGCAGATGGACAGCCATCGACCGGTGAAATACCAGTGGGAGCGTGACAACGGCAAGACTGGCAATGCCCAGGAAGTTATCACCGCGGTTGTTTGTGATGGCAGCCTGCAAAAATTTCGCCGGTCGCTGCAGGTGCCGGAATATTTCAAGGATATCCAGGGAAATCAGGAACAGATGGGTGACGCGCTGACAATGCTGGCGCAGTCGCTTTTCGCGATACCGTACTTGGCGGCGGCATGGGCAATTATTCTGGCGTGGCGGCGGCGCGAGTTGCGCTGGCGAGTGGCAATATTGCCGGCGGTGCTGGTGACTATAATCGCTATCGTTAACCAGTTGAACATGGTGTTGCTTTTTAACTATGCACGTCCAGACAATATCGAGTTAGCCATAACCCTTGCCACCATAACAGCCCAATCATTTACCAGTACCATGCTGCTGGTGGCGGCGGGCGACTGGCTGTACCGGCAAGCTTTCCCGGATCATCCATCAATGGGGGCATGGTTCCGCCTGGGCGGCATCACCGCGCCGGGTGGCAAGTTAAGGGTTGGCATCGGATATGCGCTATTTGCGTTTCACCTGGGTTATGTGGCGATATTTTATGGCATTGCCCATCGTTTTGGCGGGTGGTCGCCGGCATTGGTGCCGTATAATGATTTGTTCAACAGCCAGACGCCGTGGATTTACGCCTTGCTTGTCGGGGTTCACGCGGCGGTATTCGAGGAGTTTTTATTCCGGGTAGTGGCGATTTCATGGCTGCGCAAGGTGCTGAAAAACGATATTATCGCAGTTGTAATACCGGCGCTGATGTGGGCGTTTGCACACTGCAATTACGCCGCCCAGCCGTTTTATATTCGCGGGGTAGAACTTACCGTGATTGGCATTATTTTCGGCCTTATTTTCCTGCGCTTCGGTCCGCTCCCCACTCTTATCAGCCACGCGGCTTTCAATGCCTTCCTCACCGCGGAGTCATTCCTGTCTGACAAATCAATGCTGCCCAGCTTTTTTATCGTCATATTCTTTATCGCCATCCCGGCATTACTGACGCTGCTGCCGCATAAAAAAGTCGCGAAGATACGCCTGAATAAACAAATCGCCAGCGCCGATGTGCCTGTGCCGGAACCGGAAGAAGTGAATATACCGTACCAAACCCCGCGAAAATTGCTGATTGCATCCGGGGTAATGCTTATAGTGATAGCGATATTGACGGTGGTGAAATACCCGGTTATCAAGGCTGAATTAGCGAAAAATACCAGTAAAAATTATCCAAATAGAACAGAAATTATCCGTATAGCAGAAGATACCGTATCAAAACAAGGTGCTGTGGTCGACGGGTGGACGCAATTTGTCGCGGTATCATCAGAAAAAAGGACGGATGAAAAAGATTATCATGGTTATACTAAAGAAGTATGTGATGGCATTCGGCTGCGTCTGGATAACCCGCCGGAATTATGGGTAGTTGGCTGGATAAAACCTGCCACCGGTGAACGCTGGACGGTGCGGATATTGCCGGATGGCAAGGTGTGGGATGTCAGGTTGAAAACGAAGGACGACGCTGATGGGGCATTCATAACCGCAAAACAAGCGGAAGATATCGCGCTGAATGCGCTGATAAAACTGGGTCTGCCCAAAAAAAACCTGCTGATGCAAAGTATAGAACAGGAGAACCTGCCTAACCGTAATCGATATAAAATCACCTGGTTATATTATAAACAGATAGTGGTGCCGCATTTTGAATCAATAATTCGTACCGAAGTTGATGGCGGAAGGATGAATGGCATAAACCGCGAGTTTTTAGTGCCGGATAATGGCGAAAAGTCAAAACCGCCGATATTATTAATTTCAGCGGGTATTATCTTTATTGTAATGCTGATCATTACCGCACTGCGGGTGAAAAAACTTACCCGTATGGAAGTGCGGATAATGGCATACAGCGGAATATTGCTTTTGGTGTGCTGGTGCGTTAATGTTGCAATGCGCATGCCGCAGCTAATCAATGATATGCCGCCAAATATATCTGTGGTGGCATATAAATTCACCACCTATAGCCAGTTCATCACCGGCGGCATCATGGCAATCGCTCTGCTGCTGTTTGCGCTGTATGCCATATTAGCCGGTCGGCGCAGTGGCGGAGAATCCAATCAAATTACTTTGAAATCATTGCGTGACGCGGTCTGCCTGCTGCCAATTTCCTTGCCAGCCATCGCAATGCTGGTTGTGCCGGTATTTTATTATATGAAATGGAAAGTAGATTATATTGATCCTAATCTATTATTAGGTATGATGCGAATGCCGTCAGATATTCAATCACTTCCAAATGCACCAGTATTAGAGGTGATAAACGCTTTCATTACCACATCGCCGTGGCTGGCAATGATAATTTCTGCATTAATGATTTCGGGAATTTCCTGGGTAATCAGCGAATTGCCGGCGGCATTTGTAAGAGTAACAAGGTTTCCGATATGGGCAATTGTTATTGTGATTGCTGGAATTATTGTATTGTTAATACCGAAAGATGCTATTTATACACAAACATGGTCTATTGATTATGATGCCGTGAAAATTGTCAGCCTGATAGTCGCAATAGTAACTGCCGGATATTTGTTCATCATCCGCATGTCCCGACAAAATATACTCATTATCCCCACCGCGGTTTTTGTGGCGGTAATTTTGCATCAGACTGCGGTAATGTTGCAGTTTTAAAGGTAGACAAAATGGTGTTACACAGAGATGCACAGAGGAGACACAGAGCTACACAGAGCCTTTATTAAAATTCACTCCGTGAATCTTGTGGCTCCTCTGTACATATCTGTGTAACTAATTCAATTTACATACTTCTCCGGGTTCACACTTGTCATTTCCTGAATCTCTTCATGTGAAAATCCGAGTTTTTCTTTCAGGTTTTCTGCGGCTTGCTGCATGGTTACCGCGGCGCCGGCCAGCAAGGTGCTGCCGGGTTGACGCGCTACCTGGTCTTCGCCGACTTCAACTTCCATACGACCAATGCGGTAACGACCGGGGCCAAGGCCGGCGGCGGACATGGCGTCGGTCACAATTATCGCGCGGTCTATTCCAACCAAATCTATGTAGTTGCGCAGTGCGAAAAATGGGATGTGGGCACCATCGGTGATGAATGTGTATTGCAGATAATTGCGCAGCGATAACGCGCGTTGGACGATGTTGTCGTGACGGTGCATGGTGGCGGGGCAACCGTTGCCGAGGTGGGAGAATAGCGACAGACCGGCGTCGCAGGCAGCCTTTAGCTGATCAATCGAGGCGTCGGTATGGCCGGCGGCGACACGGATACCGGCATTAACCAGATAGCGGGTGATGGTACTATTCTCATCGCATTCTGGTGCCAGGGTAATTAATTTCACCAGTCCGTCGCCAGCGTTAATCAACTTCGCGGCATCTTCAATATTAGGAATAACCACTCCGTCTACCGGGTGCGCGCCGACATAGCCATGAATCGGACTGATAAACGGACCTTCGACATGGATGCCGGTTATTATTGACGCGATGAACGAGTCTTCATTGCGCGCGTCAATGATGCGGCGAATACGGCCGCACATATTTGGCAGAAATTCTGTGGTGATAGTTGCAAGGAAAGATGAAACGCCGCCAAGTTTCATGGCTTCGCAGGCACGACGGATGTCCGGGGTTGATACGCCATCTGCGTTAAAATCAACCCCGGCAAAACCATTCACCTGTAAATCGATATAATTCGCCGTCATTAAAGTAAAGACGCCGCTGGTTTGTCGAGGAACAAGGTGCAGTCCGGGTGAGTACGCAATATGGATGCCGGAACCATATTTGTTAATGGACCGCTAACCGCGCCGGCAACCGCTTCTGCTTTACGGTGGTCTGGTACGGTACAGATTATCACTTTTGACATCATAATGCGGCGGATTGACATGGTTATCGCACGGCTTGGCACAGATTCGAAATCAGGGAACCAGCCTTCGCCTAATTGCTGCTGACGGCATTTGTCATCGAGATTAACTACTAAAAACGGCTCATCGGTATCAAAATCCGCCGGCGGGTCATTGAAAGCTATATGGCTATTTTCGCCAATGCCGATGAATGCGATATCGATGGTATGTGCTTTAATTAGTTCGGACAATCGCTTGCATTCCGCTTCCGCGTCTGGCGCGTCGCCTTCAACATAATGAAAAGTAGCCAGCGGTACCGGCAGATGCGATACAAATCGTTTCCACAGGTACCCGCGAAAACTGGCGGGGTGTTCAATAGGTAGTCCGACATATTCATCTAAATGAAATATCGTCACTTTATGCCAGTCTATTCCACCGGCTTTGCAAAGGGTTTCCAGCATTTCAAATTGGGACGCGCCGGTTGCCAGAATAATGGACGCTTTGCCATTTTTCTTCAGCACATCCCGCAGTAATTGTGCACCGTATTCGGCGGCTACCCAGCCATTATCTGGCCGGGTATTGCTGATTTTGATGTTCATATTATTTACCAGTGCGGAATGGTACTGCCGGTAAACCCGCAGCATTGTACAGGTTGCAAATGGGGTTATCTGCCCATGCATATCGGACATTTTTCGGTTTTTTAACTAACGGTGATGATATCACCACGGTGTCTCTTTCGATAACCGCGTCAGCCCAGACGTATTTGCCGTCTTCGCCGGCAATAGCAAAACCCTTTACCGGTTCGCCAAGAGAGGTAAGACCAACAGCATGTTTGAACCAGACGCGTATTTTGCCGTCGCCTATTGCTATATTACCCATTACCGGGCCGGAATATTCGATTTTCTTGCCATAGGTCATGGCTTCTGCGGCCAGCGCCAGCCGGCGGGCAACTTCTTGTTTGTTTGTTGGGTGAATATCATTTGCCATACCGATATCAATCGCCAGTGCCATACCGGTTTTTGGTGTTTCCTGGGATATTATTGCCTGTGCTTCACGCAGTTCTGCCCAGGCTGAATCAGTCGGTTCCGGCTTGATTGCCATAAAGTTTGCCAGTTGAACAATATAAAATCCGAAATTGCCCACGCCAAAACGTGTCCGCCAATCTTTTATCATCGTTGGCAGCAAGGTCTGGTATTGTTTCGCGCGACCAACATTCGCCTCACCCTGGTACCAGATAGCACCTTTTACCGGGAATGGTACGATAGGGGCAATCATGCCGTTATACAGTGCAGTAGGCGCATTCGGGTTGTTCTTTGACAACTGCAAAGGGAATGCGGCAGTATTTTTCAGGTCTACACTGACGCGATATTTCCAATCACCGACAAGACTGATTTTGTTGGTTGAGTCGTTGCTGTTAATTGTTAAGTCGCCGGGTTGGCCATAGATTCCGCCTCCGCCCCCAGTATCTAAAACGCGAACGGTAATTATGTTGATGCCTTCTTTCAATATTTTTGCCGGAACTTTATACTTGCGCGCTTCGTTCCACACGTCAATACCGCCAACTTTTTCGCCGTTTACCCAGGTTACATCGCGGTCATCGATTGGCCCTAATGAAAGCATATAATCTTTTGCCGCGTCTTTTGCGGTAAGTTTGAACTCTTTCTTGAACCATACCACTCCGTCGAATCCCGGCATACCCTTGTCTTCCCACAATCCCGGCAATGCCATTGTTAACCATTCTTTATCGGCAGTTGCGGTATCCCACTTTGCGGCAGAACCCGGGTCATTCTTCACCCACCAGTCATCGACTCTTTTATTGTAATCGTCTTTCCCTATTTTCATATTTTCAATCGCAATATTCTGATTTTTAATTGCGGATGCAAATTCGGGCATGGTACTCAGTGCTTCTGAACTGGTCCATGCTTCCGCCACAGTACCGCCCCAATATGTGCCGATTAAGCCAATGGGTATTTTCTGGTCTTCCTGAATATTTTTGCCAAAGAGATAGCCGACAGCAGAAAAACCACCCCAACCGCCGGAAGAGATACTTTTTGGAGTGCAAACCTGCCATGAGCTATTAGTTATCTGTTGCGGCTCGAATTGTATAGATTTCGGCACCGTGAAGAAACGAATATTTTCATTGTCAGCCTTCGCTACATCCTGCGGTGCTTTTATTGCTCCTATACCCATTTCCATATTCGATTGCCCGCTGCAAATCCAAACATCGCCAACCATCACGTTAAAAAATATTGCTTTGTTTTTGCTGCTGGTAACCTTTACCGGGGCAGCAGACGCGGTGTTGCCGGTTAATTCCGCAACCATCGGTGGAGATTCTATACGCATTACATAAGGGCCGCCAGCCTTGAACGGACCGATTTTTGCCAGCCATTTTCCGGCGGCATCGGCACGCACAAGGTCGTTGCTGCCATACATATTTACTTTCACCAGTTCGCCTGGAGTTGTCCAACCCCAAACCGGTACTTTTACATCGCGCTGTATTACCATATCATTAGAAAATATGTGATGCACAAACGGCATATCCTGCCCATAAGCTGCCAACAGCATGATTACTGCCAGCAAAATCAAATAAATTCTTCGCATTGTTCTCCCCTTTGCAAAATAACCGCATAAATAGTAACAAATTAAATAGATAAAAAGAAGGGATTATGCGTGAAATTATTATTTATTACAAGATACACTGAGAAGACACAAGATTCACAGAGTGAAATAATAACCTCTGTGCGACTCAGTGTCTCCTTGTGAATATCTGTGTACCAATAAAATTTGACAACCACCACAACTTTTTTGTATTATATGCGAAATGGCGCATGTACAAATTGAAAAGACAATACAGATTCACCAGGCACTGTCAGACGCTACGCGTGTTCGCATAATGCGGCTGCTGCTGGAACGCGAGTTGTGCGTGTGCGAGATTGTGGATGCGCTGGAAGAGCCGCAATATAAAATATCGCGGCATTTAGCAGTGTTGAAAAATGCAGGTTTGGTAAATGATTGGCGCGAAGGGCAGTGGATGCATTATGATATCGCGCCGGATTTGACTGAATCATGGCGTATTGCGCTAAACGCGATGCGACTGGTTTGGGATGAAAGTGTAGAAGTGAAAACCGCTTTGGCGCGATTGCAGCAGCGGTCTACTCGTCCGCCGGGTGGTGCAGCATCCTGTGGCGGGTAATTTTATTTAGGTCATTATATGTGTTAGTGTGCATATATGCATAATCGAAATAAGGGGAATTATGTCTGAAAATATCGTTAAAAAATTATCATGGTTAGACCGTTATTTGCCAATATGGATATTCCTGGCGATGGGCATCGGCGTTGCCTTGGGACGAGTTTTCCCTGGTATCGGGCCTGCTCTTGATACGGTAAAAGTTGCTAATGTATCGCTGCCGATTGCTATTGGGTTAATCTGGATGATGTATCCGGTGCTGGCGAAAGTAAAATACGAATCACTGCATAAATTTGCCGGACATGGCAAATTATTCACCATTTCAATTGTATTTAACTGGGTAGTTGGTCCTATCCTGATGTTTGCGCTGGCATGGTTGTTCTTACCGGATATGCCTGAGTATCGAACTGGTTTGATATTAGTAGGTCTGGCTCGCTGTATCGCCATGGTACTGGTGTGGAATATGCTGGCAAAAGGCAGCAGCGAAGTTGCCGCGATTCTGGTGGCATTAAACTCAGTATTTCAAATATTCATGTATTCATTCCTCGGTTACCTTTTTCTGGCGGTTATACCGCGCTGGTTTGGCGGTGAGTCGATGGCAGTGCATATTTCAATGTGGCAAATAGCGAAAAGTGTGCTGATATTTTTAGGCATTCCATTACTGGCAGGTTTTCTCACTCGTACTATTTTGGTAAAACAACGCGGAGCAGACTGGTATGACAATGTATTAATGCCAAAACTCGGACCAACCGCGTTAATTGGGTTGTTATATACCATTGTGCTGATGTTTTCCATGCAAGGCGACAAAATAGTCGGCTTGCCGATGGATGTAGTGCGCATTTCATTGCCGTTAATAGTATATTTCATATTGATGTGGGGTATCGCGTTTATTGTAACACGTGGAATGGGGTATAAATATGAAGACGCTGCATCGGTAGCTTTCACCGCAGCCGGCAATAATTTTGAGTTGGCGATTGCTGTCGCTGTAGGTATATTCGGTATCGCGTCCGGTCAAGCTTTAGCGGCAGTAGTAGGTCCGCTCATCGAAGTGCCAGCGTTAATCGGCTTGGTCTATGTATCCCTGTGGGCAAAACGCAAGTTTTTCCCAGCGGAATAATTTTTTAACATGATTATCATGATGAAAATATATAATTAAAAAAATCTTGTAAATCATGTTAATTATGTCAAAAATAAAGTGAGGTTAAAAATTATGCAGGTGATGTTTGTATGTGTTCATAATGCTGGCCGCAGCCAGATGGCGGAAGCATTTTTTAATGTGATATCGCCGGCGGGGTGGCATGCTATTTCAACCGGAACGCAACCGACTGAGCGGGTTAATCCTATCGTTGTAGAGGCGATGCGGGAAATCGGAATAGATATGACTGGTTATACCCCAAAACTGGCATCACCGGAGTTAGTCACCGCGTCCGACCGCATCATCACTATGGGTTGCGGGGTGCAGGAAAGCTGTCCGCTGTATTTGGGAATGAAGATTGATGAAGACTGGGGATTGTCTGATCCTGCCGGGCAGGGGATTGAAGCTGTACGACCAATCAGAGATGAAGTTAAAAGCCGGGTGATGGATTTTATTGAAAAAATAAAATAGGATTATTTTAAGTAAATACCAATAAATAGCACATTAAACTATTGACAACCGGTTTAACAAAGTATAATATTTTTGCATATAGTAAACCCATATTATTAGCCTGTGTTCATATCTATGAAGGAGAAATCATTATGTCAACAAAACCACGTTCAAAAGGTTTTACCCTTATCGAGTTGCTGGTCGTAATAGCCATAATTGCAATCTTAGCCGCTATACTATTCCCGGTGTTTGCCCGTGCCCGCGAAAAAGCACGCCAAACCACCTGCACCAGTAATCAGCGACAGATTACTGCGTCTGTGCAGATGTATGCCCAGGACCATGAAGAAACTTTGCCGGGCACAACGACTGTTTGGAATGATATCAAGGTTGATAGCGGTGTATTAGTATGTCCCACTGCCGGAAGAAGTCTTCCAGTCGGTTATGGTTATCATGATGCATTGGTTGATGATAACACCGGCACAGGAATGGGATTGGGTACTTTTGATGATCCCACATCCATGATAGTTACAGCAGACATGCCCAGTAATGGCAAAGACCGTGTATTGCGGTTAGATACCGATGTGGATTATCGTCATAGCGGCAGTGCAGTTGCTTCATACCTTGATGGCCATGTCGGGGTCAGTAAAACACTGCAGATAACCTGGGTTACACCAGATACAGATTTGATGGCTGATTTAAATCTATTGGCTATCGGAACTATTCCTGTAGGAGTAACCGGTGTTTGGACTCGTGTAGGGGCTGACACACGCAATGTTGCTAATACTACAGACATTTCTAAAATGAGTCTGGTTGCAGGAAATACAAATAAAGGAATTGAAATTTGGCAGAAAAGCAATCAGAACGGTGATCCAAGTAATAGTTTGAGCATATCCCGGCCATTATTAGTTCCTGCAGGTATCAACGCCTGGGCATTAAGCGGATATTTATATTGTAAAAATATTGGACAAAAATATGTTCCTGTAGATATGATTGTTTCAGTAGCAGATAGCAGTAACAATGTTATTAGTACTCTCAATATAGTTTCAGGTGGAACTGGTTCTTTAAATCACCTGACTTTAAATGGAGTTGACCTTTTAACACCGGCTTTGTTTTATAATGCACCACAACCGACATTTATGACAAAATATACACCGTTTACAATTATTCTTCAGCAGTCATCTACTGTACAACAAATGGTACTGACACAAAGTACCAGTATGACAATTTCAATGAATGGTACTACTAAAGCAGCACTCCCAACTGGCAATCCGATGGTACCTGCAAAACTCACTGTATCTGCAGCAAATCATGGTAATGCAAATATGACTATTCAATTTGATGTTAGCAATCTAATGTTTGGCTATCGTAAACCGTAATTAATAACTTTGAAAATATTTAACTAAAAACGATTATGGCGCGAAAGAAGTATAAAACCTTCCTTTGCGCTATTATTATCTTTTGCAAGATATTGAAATCCGGCTAAAAAAAGATTGGATTTGTTGTTTCATAATAACCAGAACATTTTGTATGATTTCACAGTCTAATTATTAAACCTGTATAGGAGAATATTAATGTTTAATCGATTATCATTTTTTGTTTTTGTCGTCTTGTTTGTGTTGAATACTCAACCGGTATTAGCCGACCCAGCAACTTCGATTAATGATGGCAAGGGACAAGTGGTTGCACAGGAAACTGTAAATTCTGTTTATACCAATAAATTGACAACGGTTTTGCCATCGAAAGAAAATAGTGCCAAACGGCTGGCTCATATTACAAAATTAAAACAAGTCGGTTTATCCCCGGAAGGATTAATGCAAGTCAAGCAGGATATGGCTGTATTTGATAAAGAATTAATAACCGTTTGGGCACATAGTATTAAATTTGCCGATGGTCGGATTTTTGCACGGAAAATTGAACCAATTTTGATTAATGACGAACATTTGGTAAATTTATTTCCAAAGATTTATTTTTATAGCTTGCAGCTTCCGGGTTACTTTGGTGGTGCTGCGCCATCAGAAATGATTCTGCGTAATTTTGAAGTTCCGGCTCCATTGCAGCGCAGTAATATTATTGCTGTAAACAATGATGCAACTATATGGCTGATGACAGACCAGGCATCTCGCCAGCAGTTTTTCCAATCATTCTCGCCACTGGTTAAATCAGATGCTGCCGCACGCACTTGTGCTGCTGGCTGGCTGCGGCTTTCCCAAGAGTTCGTTTGGCAGTTCAATGAAAATCCCCCGTTTAATATTGTTGAAAAAGATTTTATAGTAAAAGAACTGCATGATAATAATATGAAGATGGAAGTCACCGGAAAAGCAGTGGTAGACCCCAAGAGTAATACAAAAGGCGATATTACCGCAATCCTGCTTTTTACAAATGAAGGCAAAATGAAATCAGTTACTGAAACTCAAAATATAGATTTTGGTTTAGTTCCTTTACCTCCAAGTGCTGCCCCCGGCGGTCCGGGCGGCAGGCCAATGCCGGAATAAGATATCACCATAAAAATCTCATTTTCTGTTATAATGACATCGGAAAATGGTGTTGAGGAGATTATTATGCCAGCACAGCAATTACGCGGGGCGGCTATCGCCAAAGAAATTAATGAGACATTGACGGCAGAGATTAATCTGCTGATTGAGCGCGGGATAACCCCCAGTCTGGTTAGCATACAGGCTGGTGTGGACGAGTCATCGCGCATATATCGCGAACAGCAGGCAAAGAAAGCGGCGGCAATTGGTATTACTTACCAGATGGTAGATTTTGATGATAGCTGTACCGAAAACGATGTGGCAGATGCCATTGCGAAATTAAACATGGATCCAAATGTTCATGGAATAATATTGCAGACTCCGCTGCCCAAAGGGATGAACCTGGATGCGATGCAGAACCTGATAGACCCGCTGAAAGATGTTGATGGGGTAACGGCAGTTAACCTGGGTGCGGTAATGACCGGCAGACCGGGGTTATATCCGTCAACGGCATTAAGCGCATTTGAATTGGTGAAGGCTTCCGGTGTTTCATTGAAAGGCAAGGAAGCGGTCATCATCGGCCGCAGTGCCATTGTCAGCAAGCCGGTAGCGATGATGCTGGTTAATGAACGCGCCACCATCACCATGTGCCACACCGGAACTCAAGCGGCGGGATTGCTGGAATACCATGTCAACCGTGCGGAGATATTAGTAGTAGCTACCGGACAGCCGGCGCTGATACCCGGCGAATGGGTGCGTGAAGGCGCAGTGGTGATAGATGTCGGCATCAATTATCTGAATGATAAAATAGTCGGCGATGTGGTGTATGAACCGGCAGCAGAACGTGCGGCATTCATAACTCCCGTTCCCGGCGGCGTTGGCCCGCTGACGGTGACTATGTTGATGTCAAACACAGTGAAGGCTGCAAAGATGCAGGCTGGAATTGCGTAAATGATACCAGTGGTGGTAATTGTCGGCCCTACCGGGTCGGGCAAGAGCGATACTTCAGTTGAATTGGCATTGCGGGTCGGCGGTGAGATAGTCAGCGCTGACTCGATGCAGATATATCGCGGTATGGATATCGCCACCGCGAAACCGACTATGGCAGAACGCCTGGGAGTACCGCATTACCTGTTTGATGTGGCGAATCCTGACGACGATTTTACAGTTACCGATTACGTGGAACTGGCGGACGCGGCAATTGCAGATATCCACCGGCGCGGCAAGGTACCCATCATTGTAGGTGGAACCGGCTTTTATATACATTCTCTCATCGACCGCTATACATTCCCGCCACGAAGCGACAATTACGATTTTCGCGACGAGATGAAAGTTGTAGTGGATACTGAAGGGAATGAGGCTTTGCATGACAGGCTGCGCGCGGTAGACCCCGAGTCGGCGGCAAGACTGCATTCAAATGATACATTTAGGGTAATCCGCGCCTTAGAGGTGTATCATCTTACCGGCAACCCGCTTTCTTCATACAATCAAAAAGATAACGCCAACCAGATATATATACCACAATTTTTTGGCCTGAAAATGGATAAAGATTTATTGTATAATCGTTTGGAAAAGAGGGTATACTCTATGTTGGCAGCGGGTTTATTCATGGAAGCCCGTCGAATGCATGCCGCTGGATATTCCCATGATTTAACATCGATGAAAGGCATTGCGTACCGGCAATTTTGCAGTTATTTTCGCGGTGAATATTCATTTCAGACGGCTGTAGAGTTAATAATTCGCGACACCCGGCGATACGCGAAAAGACAGTTTACCTGGTTTAATCCTGACGAAAGAATAAACTGGATAGATATTATCAATTGCGGCGGGACAGAAAATGCTGCGATTGAAATTTACACAAAAATGATGAATTTAGCTTGATTTATGTAAATAATCAGTATATATCATATTATTTTGGTATTTATTGCAAATTAATCCGGTTTGTTTATTGACGAATCGCTATATCTCATGATTTAATTGTAAAGTATTATTTATTCACCAGTTGAAAGTTTTTTGTAATACGGTCGAATAGGTATTTTTTATATGGTGAGTTCTCAACGGTCGGAAACACCTGGTTACCGACGATTTTTACCAGCTATAATATTAATGGTTACTGATGCTATCGCAATATGCGCAGCATTGTTAATTTCATTTATGTTAAGATTCGAAGGGAACCAGCTAAACAGTCAACTTCAACAATATTTTATTCCTGTAAATTACACCTCTCTTATAATTACTCTGGTTGCAATAATTGCCACTTTTAATTTATTCCGTTTATATCGCTACGCCTGGCGTTTTGCCAGTTTGGACATGCTGGGCAGTATCGTACTTGCAAATGTCATTGGCACTTTCGAATTATTCTTAATTCAAGCTATTTTTACCCATCCTACTTATCCCAGAAGCATTTATTTTATTTTCGCAGTTATCAGCATCGTATTCATAGGCGCGGAACGCATCTTTTTGCGATTGATGAATATCTGGCAGGCGAAAAACTTCAGCTTAATCACGTCGCTCATATCATCTTCCGGTCAGAAAAGAGTAGTCATTTTAGGCGGTGGTTCCGAAGGAGCCAGACTGCTTAATGCTCTCCGTGAAGATATTCATATTCCATATCGTATAATCGGTTTTCTTGATGACTTGCCGCACCGCAAAGGCCTGTATATTCGTGGCGTTCGCGTATTAGGCCCGCTGAATAACCTGTACAAGTTATTGGAAGAAGAACTCATTGACGAAGTATTCATCGTACTTTCAAATACAAATTCTCCACAGATACGCGATCTGGTAATGGCATGTCGCCGCCGGAAAGTTCCGGTGATGATAATCCCGGCGATTACTGACGTATTGAATCGCAAGGTAAAAGCGCGGTTAGAAGAAATATCTGTTGAAGACCTGCTGCGCCGACCGCCGGTGCAGACGAATATGAAATCCATCGGTAATTTTATTAATAATAAACGTGTGCTGATTACCGGTGCCGGCGGCTCTATCGGGTCAGAAATCTGCCGTCAAATTATTTCAAACAACCCGTCGCAAATCATTTTGCTGGGCCATGGTGAAAATTCTATTCATCTCATTTATCATGAATTAATACATAATTATCCCGCGATGGCAAACCGCATCAGCCAGGTTATTTGCAGCGTAACTGATACCGTGCGCGTTAACCAGGTTTTTCGTCAGTTTAAACCACAAATTGTTTATCACGCCGCCGCCCACAAACATGTGCCTATTATGGAAGCAAATGTCGTTGAAGCGGTACATAATAACGTTTTCGGCACCGATAATATCGCCACCGCTTGCGGAAGATACGAAGTTGAGGCGATGCTGCTGATCAGCACTGACAAAGCTGTTAACCCGACCAGTATCATGGGTGCTACAAAATGGCTATGTGAAGAGGTTTTGCGCTCATTGTCAGTCGTTTATCCAAAAACTCAATTCATCACTGTACGGTTCGGCAATGTATTGGGCAGCCGCGGCAGCGTAATTCCGTTATTCCGCGAGCAAATTCGCCGGGGCGGACCAGTTACCGTGACTCATCCCGAAATGACCAGATATTTCATGACTATTCCAGAAGCGGTGCAATTAGTACTGCAGGCAAGTGCCATTGGTAATTCCGGCGAATTATTCCTGCTGGATATGGGACAACCGGTGAAAATTATCGACCTTGCCCGCGATATGATAAAACTTTCCGGATTTGAACCGGATATTGATATTGCTATTGTTTTCACAGGTTTGCGTCCAGGTGAGAAAATATTCGAAGAATTAACATATTCAGATGCAGTAGTGGAAACCGCCGCATGCGACAGACTGTTTATAGTCAGAAGAAAACAGTTCTTCTCGCCGCTGGAACTGCGCTCAATTATCAACGATTTCGCTGATTTGGTAGAAGGCGGCGATAATCGCGGTGTAATATCAACATTAGAACGAGTAGTTCCGGCATTCATCAACCGTTATGAAATGCAGAATACTTACAAATTAAAACCCAACGAAATAGATAATGTTGAGTCCCCACTTAATTAAACCGCAGATTAGAATGATTTGGTATGATTTTAATGATTACTGTTTGCGTTGCTTCAGCAGGTTTTATTTATCAGTCAGATTGGTCTGATCGGACGGATCCGTCAGATTTGTGAAGACTTTTAATTTCTGCATTATTTTCCATCCTGCCCATCCATGTTAATTACTCTCTCGGTGTATCTCTGTGCCTTCTCTGTGTAATTCTCCATTGTTTTTAACAGGAAAACTGTCATTTTGCCAGAAATATAAAATTGCTATGATTAAAACTAAAATTGTTTGTACCCTTGGTCCGGCTTGCGCCACTGCTGCTGTATTGACGGAGATGATAAATGCCGGGATGCGGGTGGCGCGGGTGAATTGCTCTCATGGTTCGATGGAAGAACACGCCGCCAGCCTGCAGTTAGTTCGCGATGTATCCAAAGAAACTGGGATTCCGATTGCCGTGTTATTCGATTTGTGCGGGCCAAAAGTACGTATCGGTGCGATGGATAAACCGCTGAATCTCACCACCGGACAGGAATTTACCCTCACCACCCGCGAAGTACTGGAAGAAAACGAAGCTCCACTGGGAATGGCAGAGATTGCAAAACATGTGTATCCCGGTGCGCGGATAGTATTTGACGACGGTGCCTTGGAGGCGGAAGTGTTGGAAAATACCGATACCGACATTCGCTGCAAAGCGTTGAACGCCGCTCCGCTGGGCAGTAAAAAAGGTATTAACCTGCCGGGTATTTCCCTGCCGATACCGGCGTTGACCGATAAAGATATCGAAGATGCCCGCCAGGCGTTGACGCTGGGCGCGGATTGGATAGCCATGTCATTCGTTCGTGATGCCAAGGATATTGAACCACTTCACGCGCTGATGGTGGAAGTCGGCATCACTCGTCCGGTAATCGCCAAGATAGAGAAACACGAAGCAATCACTAATCTCGACGCCATCGTTGCTGCTTATGATGGTGTCATGGTGGCGCGCGGCGACCTGGGGGTAGAGGTATCGCTGGAAGGTATACCGGAACTGCAGAAAACCATCATCAACACCGCCAATGCCGCTGGCAAGCCGGTAATCACCGCCACCCAGATGCTGGACAGCATGATTCGCAACCCGCGACCGACACGTGCCGAGGTTACCGACGTCGCTAATGCGATTTTTGACGGCACTGACGCGGTAATGCTTTCCGGCGAGACATCCGTTGGCCTGTATCCGGCGGAGACGGTGCAAACCATGGCACGCATCGCTCAAAGCGCGGAAGACGGCATGGAAGATTTCTGCAACTGCAATTTCATTGCACCGCGATATGACGAACCCATCGGTGCTCTTGCCGTCGCCGCAGTGCAAATGGCGGACCATCTGAATGCCCCGGCAATCATCACCGCCACCAGCGGCGGCGGAACTGCATTACTTGTATCAAAATCACGCCCTGAACAGATGATAGTAGCCGTCACCGATGTGCCGGAAACCCTCACCCGCATGCCCCTGTATCGCGGCGTAATCCCCCTGCTGGTATCCGACGAACTAACCCGCGAAGAAATGCTCGAACGCGCCGTGCGCCACGCCCTTAAATTGAAATTACTGAAAGACGGTGACGTGGTAGTAGCAGTGTCAGTAAACGCCCAACCCCTCGGCGTAATAACCCGCGCCAGCAACATATTGCGCATAGCGCATGTTGTACAGAAAATGTAAAACAGACGGCCCGCCTGTTTAAATAAAGAACCATACCGGCAGTTGCATCAACCGCCAGTATTTTATAGCCCGGAGCGCCGGCTTCCAGCCGGCGCGTGAATTTTTCTCATTAATCTGCAAACTCCCCGTAAAATCACCTTTACTCGCCACTGATTATTTGTATAATTACGCAGAGGTGTTTCACATGACTGAGTTGTTGATTGGGGTTATTGGCGTTGGTGGACGGGGCGCGCTGGCGGCAAATGCTCACAATGTTTTCCCCGGCGTTCGGTTGGCGGGGGGAGCGGATATTGTTGATGAATACCTGGAAGATTTTGGGAAATTGTATGATTGTTTTACTACCAATGATTATCGCGAGTTATTGAAACGGCCGGAGATTGGCGCGGTTTTTGTAACTACGCCGGATTATTTGCACGAGGAACATGCTGTCGCGGCATTGCAGGCGGGCAAAGCGGTTTACCTGGAAAAACCGATGGCTATCACTATTGAGGGTTGCGACCGCATTTTGCGAACCGCCATGGAAACCGGCAGCAAGCTGTATGTCGGTCATAATATGCGTCATTTTTCTATCATACAAAAGATGAAAGAGATTATCGACAGCGGCGCGATAGGCGATGTAAAGGCGGCATGGTGCCGGCATTTCATATCGTATGGCGGCGATGCATATTTCAAGGATTGGCACGCCGACCGCCGCAATACCACCGGACTGCTGTTGCAAAAAGCGGCGCATGACATCGACGTTATCCACTGGCTGGTCGGCAGCCATACCACCCGGGTGGCGGCAATGGGAAAATTGTCGCTGTACGGCGAAAATACCAACCGGCTGAAACTGGGTGATTTCATTCCCCACGCGCAATTTAACGCAAACAACTGGCCGCCGGAAGACCAGACCGGGTTATATCCGATAATTGATATCGAGGATATCAGCGCGATGTTGATGGAAATGGAAAATGGCGTGCAGGCGACCTATCAGCAATGCCATTTCGCCCCGGATGCCTGGCGAAATTATACTGTCATTGGTACCCGCGGGCGAATAGAAAACCAGGAAGATGGCAATGGTAGAGTGGTGGTCTGGAACAAGCGTTTCGATGGCTGCAACTCTAACGGCGATATCGTTTATGATATTATGCCGGAGACCGGAAGCCACAGCGGTGCCGACCCGAAGATTGTCGAGGAGTTCGTCCGTTATGTGCTGTATGGCATTCCAACCCTGACCTCGCCGCTGGCCGCCCGTTATGCGGTATCCGCCGGAGTCGCCGCCACAGAATCTATTCGCGATGGCAATACTCCGCGGGCAATTCCGCCGATTGCGGATGATATTGTGGAGTATTTTAGTAGGTAAAACGTGGCGTCACCGTCCCGGTGACGATGATAGTACTTGTTTTTAATCTGTCGGATCGGTCAAATTTGTCGGATCCGACAGATAGAAAGTTATGTGGTATTCGCTCCCTCCGTCACTGCGGTGACACCTCCCTCGGCGAGGGAGGCATGAATTTCCATTTTTAATTTGTCATTTCTCTCTTCCAATCTTCTCTCTTCCTCTACGGGTCTTCCAATGGCAGTGGGGCTTTATCTTCATCTGTCTTTATGGTGCGAATTTTTGTGGGAATTTTGGAGTCTTTCTCGTATTCGAAAATTAGCCATTGCGCTGTTGATTTGGTAATGCGGAAATCGACGTAGTTTGTTTTGTATTCCCGCACCAATATCCCCGGCAGCATTACTTTGTTTAATATAATCAGGTGAAATCGCTGCAGTTCGAGACGTTCATATTTAGTTAATCTTTCAGTTATTGGCTTATCTCCCGGAGATATCGAATGTATTTCCCATCCCTTGCCGGTGGTATTCTGATAAATGCCCAGGTCAATCAGTCTTTGCCTTGCTTTGCTTAATTCATCAACTGCTGTTGGACTGAGTTTTGCTGCTTCCGCGTCAATTTTCTCGTGATTGGCGATATAAAACTCCGGGTCATTTATCCATTCGTTAAGGAATTCTTCAATAACTTCCTTAACAGAAATATTAATAATACTTAATGGTTTAAGTAATGGTTGACTGCTGGTTATCGCGTCACTACGTTCGGTAATCCACCGCATATTCAGACTGCCGGGTGGGTTGGCTTCTCTTGCGGCTTTTAATTTGTCAAATATTTTAGTCATTTTCTGAAATGCATCAGTAATTATCATGCTGTCTTTAGGATTATATCTGTGTGTTAATAATTCATTTGCTAAACCGCTACCCTCGCCATTAATGCAATCAACCAATGCCTTCCAGTCCCGTATTTGATATGGTGGTACGCCTTCTGCCGGTAGCAATGCCTGGGTGTCATACCCGATTTTTGTATCACCCGCGGCATAATGGATATCAACTAACCGGTTCTGCTGGTCATAGGTGCGCAGTTCATTATCCGGGCAATATACGCTTATCATCGCCGGCGCCGACCATCCTTCGCCGGTACTGGCGAATACGCCGATATCTACCCGATTGGTTTCTATCGTATTGCCATATTCAACAGGAAAACGGTCATGCCAGTTAATGGCAAGTTTGGCTGTTCTGCCATCTTTTGATGGTTCAATAGTCACCAGGTTCGGGGCGCCCTGCAAAAGGGTCCAACGATATTTTAGCGGCCGGTGCATCCAGTCGTAACTGCCGGAAGCGCTGACAGTCATACGCATAGTGCGATCCCAACGGCGAAATACTCGTCCGATTACACATGGCGTATCGCATAATTTTTCAGACGGCGTATTTTCAGGGGCGTTGATTCCCGGTCTTATTCGATCTTCTTTGATTACTTTTATTATTGGCAACGGCAGAATATCTTTCGGCGTCATGGCATGGGCCGCTTTCACCATTTTTAGCTCGTTTATCTGGTCTCCGCGGAATACTGTCGGATTTGCCTTGCCGGTGAAATAATCTTCAGGTTTAACCACCTGATTATTGCTGGCGCGCAGGATAGCTTGCAGTGTGGGTATCAGCAGCCCTTTCTTTAATAACGCTTCTTTTGTTTTAGGCTGAAATGCCGCTGTTGTATGGATAAATGCATTGAGGAATGGAATGTCGCTGCCGGATGAACCTTTTGATAACAGTGTATAAAGGCTGTTAATTGGCAGCAAATCCCCGTAAAATCCCTGGCCGTTATGACCGGGCAGGTAGTCGTGGTGAGCGGGATATACATAAAGATTGTTGCCGCGATATTGTTTATACAGTTTAGACATGCTGCCCTTTTTCACCATCGCGTGGCGCGGGTTGCACCCGCCGCGTTCCGGTTGCGACGCAGTGGATGAATTGCCTAATGCGACATGGGGCAATACCCCCAGGGACAATGCGTAATCTTCATTTTTCGCTTTTTGTTTTGTGGTATATGCCACCCGTTGCAACTGCGGGTATAGCGACATTTGTATTGCCGCGTGGTCGCGGTCGCGGTTGTCATAGTAATCACCCGCGTTTCCCGCCGCCGTACCATCAGCGTACCACTTATTCAGCAATTCCTGCGTTTCATCTTTTTCTTCCAGGCATGGCCGGTTTGGTGCTTTTTCTGCCGGTTTTATTTCAGCAGGAGGAGTTGCCTGTGTTTTAATATCTTTTTGCAATTCTTCATATTTCTCAACAAGTGATGGCCACATCAACGCTGTTTCACACGGTTCAAGATTTCCTTCATCCATCAATATCAACTTGCCGTATGCTGGCGAGTTCGCCCAGAACATCTCTCGTTCAGGACGTTTGGGATTCAGCAAATCAACGACTCTATCTGCCGCCTGCTGTCCATATTGTGAGATGCCCCACATCGTTTCGATTCCCAACCGCATTTCTTCGAATGGTCGATATGCCTCACCTTCCGGTCGCAGTATTTTCCAGTCTATTTTCATAATCTGTAGATAACCTTTTCCATCCGCATTCGGCTTGAAACTCATCTCTATGCCTTTGCCGACAGCCTGTTCTATCGACTTTACCGACTTTCCGCCGGGGGTCATATCGGCATATACAACGTAGGAAACGGCTTGTTCCCCTTCGGTGTACCAGTAACCGTCAACATGTACCAGGTAGATTGGGTTCGCTGGTTTGTCCGCCATGTCTGGACTGGTGTTAAATCGCAATTGCACCGTGTCGCCGCACCATGACATTCCCACCGATTCCTTCGGGTCCACATGGTTGATCATCGGCGTAGGATCTTTGAACTCAAAGGCAAGGTAAAGACTGGTTTTATCGTACATTGAAGTAACGCGGACAATATGTTTTGGCTTCACGATATCGTCTGCCATCACAATTGCCCCGCTGCGGTCCCAACTGCTTAAATCGCTGTCTAATTTAACTGCCGCCGGTGCCGGAACGGAACGAAGCACATTATTTAAAGTAGGCACAGCATTCCCCATATTAAAACTACCCCCTACAAGGCATATCAACAGTATTATTTTGATAAGTTTTTGAAATTTTAACATAAGTTTTCCTTTAATTGCAGCATGTTTTACCGATTAACTAAAATTATACTGATTATGGGTGGGGTTGTAAAATTGCGATAATTAAAAATGCAAAATTAAAAATTATTTAAATCGCAAGTTTAAATTGTAATCCAGACCACCCCCTGCCCCCTCCTTGCCAAGGAGGGGAGTTTATTGTAGTTCTTGTTATTAATATTAAACAAATATCAGATAAATTATATATTTAACCACAAAGAAAAATCATTCTAATCATAAAAAATCATATAAATCCGTGGTTCAGACAAAGGAATTGCAATTTAAATAATTTTTAATTTTGCATTTTCAGTTTTTAATTTAGCAACCCCTTCCCCACGCCGCACAATTAACAAACCTTCTTCCAATTTGCATTCTGCCGGTTGGCAATTTCCTGTTTGGTGCGGGTTCAGCACTACCAGGTATGGTGCGTTGGGTTCATTTTTGAACTCGACGGAGTGGGTGTCGCCGATTTTCGTGGTGTGGAAATTAGGGGTGGCGGGTTGCACAATGGTCATCTCTACATTTATATCGTGATTGCCTGTTATATAGGCTTTGCTGCCGGTAAACTCTATATTTTTCGCGTAAAAATGAAGACGGTAATCTGACGGGAACGGCGCGTTTGAGATGTCATCGTAAATGACGAATAAGTCGGGTTTTATGTAAATAATATGCCGGTAATGCCGGATGTCTACGGGCTGGGTGATGGCGTCGCCATGTCCGCGGCGGCGTTCTCCACCCAGTACCAACTGCTCTACCCGGCAATCAAGTATGGCATATTCCATCGCATCGGTTTGTTGAAAATCTACCAGTTTTTGCCGGCATGGCCAGACGTATTGGAAAGTAGGTTTGTTGTCGAAACATATTACATTATGCGCGTAGGACGACATCGATAGATAGAAATTTTCCTGGTTGGTGCCGCGGGCAGCCTCGGTTATCAGCGGCGAATCCTGGTAATACAGGAAAAAACTGCCGCCGTCGGCGTGTCCGTGTGGCCAGGCGGATGACGCGCGGGCTATCAGGTAAGTTTCGCGTCCGTTCTCGTGTCGGTGGCGCATTATCGCGCCAAAGCCGGGACATCCGCCGCTGGTTAGTTCCGGTGCTTTTGGCTGAATGGTGTAATCGGTGAAAAGGCTGATTATCTCCCGGTCATGCTTTTGCAGGCCGACATTATCCTGCAATGGGCCTTCTCCCATCTCGTGGTATGCCCACATCATTTCCCCGGCAAAGTCGCTATCGGTGTCAATGCAACCGGAGGCGGCAAGCGCCATGATGTAACTGAAACCGCACCCGCTGAAGTTGGTGCTTTCGCCATAACTGCCAAATCCGGGGGTGATGCGTTTGCCGTTGTATGCCAGGCTGCGCGGCCCGAGTGCCTTAACGGCGAAATACAGCAATGACTTGAACCGGGGATTTGCAAATAAATTTTCTCCCGAATTGTGCATGACATGGGCATAATGCAGCAGCAGATGCAGCGACCAGCGGTAATATCCCCAGCCTTCGCACCACGCGCCGCATTCCGCCACCAGCGCGTCCATGGTTTGCTGAAAAAGTTTCAGGCTCATTTGCCGCCAGTTATTCGATTCGGGGTGATTGGGAAATGCCAACCCGATCAATCCGACGCCAACCCAGCAGTCAACGCTCATGTTTTCCGCGCGCATTCCCTTGTAAATACTCATGATTTCGTCAGGATCATCGGCGGGCAGCAGCGCGCGGCGGGCGAAATCATAATCTTCCCGGGCGGTGAAATAGGCGAGAAACGCCATGATTGCCCTGGCTCGTTGTTCTTCTTCAGCGGTGAGCGCGTTGCGCATTTGCAGGGCTGCTAAATCAAGGGGCAGATGCAGGATAGCGCGGTTCATTACCGGGTTGCAGTTGCCATCGTTCGGGCCAAGGATGATGGCATTATCGCGCATCCAGTACAAATCCGCGAAGAATGCCGCTTTCCGCTGCTCGATAACTTCAGCGTCATCGATGAATAACGCGCTGGTTTCCGCTAATTCGCCATAATAATCCCGCTGCGATTTCACCCGCAAGGTCAGCGCGGCAAATTGCTCTGGCGCGGCATATAAATTCAGTATCGATTGCGCCGGTTCGTCCCATAACAATGTCATATCTTTCACATCATTCAGGCGAGTGAATGACCAGCGATTGCGTATTTGATAGGCGCCGATGCCGTCAGTGGGGGAGATGGTGCCGCGACTGGTTTCCTGCAGCGGTACTATGAATAACCCAAACTCGCGCCGACCCGGCGTCAGGGAAAAGCTATATCGCACAGATGGACTGGCTGCTGTATCCAGCGAGATGATATTAGTCGTGACATTTTCCCAATGCTGACCGTCAACCGGGAAAACGCCGATGGCATCTCCGTCTGTTCCGCCGTCGCGGCGATATACAAATGACACTTCCTTGAAATCCTGGTACAAATCCCAATGGTTGCAGTAGATATGCCGGCACAGGTGCTCATCCTCGGCATAATTAAGCGGCCAGATTCCTTTGTCGTTCTGGCGGATATGCGCCATGTCAGGCGCGAATTGTGGGTACATGTCGAATAGCCAACTCCCGGCATCATTAACAGTTTTTTCTTCCCTCGCCAGTACCACTGACGCACCTGCGTATAACCGCCAGGTGATGGCGTAATCGCTGCCGTCTGCAAAATGATAGATAACAAGCGCTTCAGCATATACCGGACCGCTGGCAATGACGGCAGATTTAACGGCGACAACTTTCCCGGTAGCTGACCATCTCCCCTGTCCGCGCCGAATCCCTTCCGGACCGGATATCCAACATATAGGCGCCGGCGCGTCTACCCCGGTCGCATCCTGTATATCTACAACAGGAACCGCCATAGCCAATTTGCCGGAAGATAGCCGGTATTCTCCTGCCGCTACATCTTCGACAACGGTAATCTCGCCAGAGATATCATCAGCAACCCGGATATCATAATTTATGGTCTTATAAGCCGGGAGTTCCGCAAGGAACCAGACTTTTCCGTCTTCATCTATCTGCCCGGGGATAGTAATATCAGCATCTCGGTCACACACCGCCACCGATGTGCCTGCCGCCAATTTCACCGGCAGTGAAAATGACACCGGGTGACCGTGCCAATCAACCCCCAGGTGTTCCGTCAATACAACCGTCCCAATATATTCCGTCGTCGCCATAAACAACATCCTCATTTCACAAGTAACCAGTTTAGTCGGTGATAGTGTAATGTTTTTCGGGTTGTGCGTCGATGGAGTATGATGAGTGGAGATTATTGTATTTGAATAAATTACCCACGAAAGGCACTAAAAATTATATTATGCATGGATTCTAATATCATTTCTATAAAAATGTTGGATTACAAGGTAGGGGAATTGTCCCCAATTCCCGCGAAGAACCGGAATAATGATGTGATAAAGCGAAATAGCGACAGATTTCTGAGGTGGTGTTGTATTTATTAGCCTTATTTTGTCGTTAAATCCGATTCGTCTTTATTAAAAAAACGCTGTCGCGGGAGTTGGGGACAACTCCCCTACCTCTCGACGATACAATTTATGTTTTATCAAAACATCTTATTAAACATAAACACTCAAAATGTTATTGCTGCTTTGTTTTTTGTTTTCTATCTGAGAAATAAATTATAAAAACTTTAAAAACTATAGCTTTTTAATTATAATGTGATAATATATAAACAGAGGATATACAGGAGAATAAGAAAATGAAACAAACTATGCAAAACACTCTCATGCTTTTAGCTGCAATGGCCGCCGGTTATGTAGGTTCAATTGATAATTCTGGAAAACTTGATAAATAAGGAAAATAAAAATGATTATAACTTGTCCAAATTGTAATATATCTGGAAATGGACCAGATGATAAAAACGGTAAAAAGGTTACTTGTGGTAAATGCGGTACAGTCTTCACTGTTGGAGAAGATTTATTTAAAGAAGTTGAAGTCACGATACAACCTGTTGAACCAGTTAAAGATGTTTTAAACAAACCGATTGTTCATAGTAAACAGAAAATGAATCTTATGATTACAGTTATTGTTATCATAACAATTATCATAATGATGGTATTTAAATGGGATATGAATATGAATATGTTATACTTTTGGATATATGAATTAACAATGCTTTGTATATTTATACTTTCATCAATATTAGCAGTAATTTTCACAAATAATTTAACGATTACAAGTATGTTTTTATACTCAATGTTAGCTATGCTTATACCATTAGGATTAATTTTTGTATCCGTTATCATTAAGTTTTTAATTTTAATGATTCATTAGGTGTTGAACCATGCCCACCTTAACCCAAACAAGAAAGGAGAAATTTAAATGTTTATTTCAAAGTGCCCACTGTGTTATCACGAAACAGAACGTGAAGATTTATTAAAAGGTAAAATGCTGGAATGTCCTAAATGTGGAGATTCTTACGGTATGGATAAAAAGCAATTTAGTAATTTACAAAAAATAATGAACAGCACATCTAACATAATTGTCGCTGTTAAACTTATTGGTTGGTTGCTTGGCATTACCTGTATTATTTCTGCTTTAAGTATGTTGGATACCGATAATAGAGTATTCATTATACCTCTTTTGATTTTTGGCATAATAAATATTATTGGTGGTGTATCTTTCGGATGTATAATAGATATGTTTAAAGAACTAATAAAAATACAGTATGAAACATTAAACTATATAAAAGAACTGAAAGATAAATAAAATGCTATCACTAAAGATTATCACATACCCATGTATAATAGTCTCACTTTTATACACGTTTTAAAATTAGCATTTCCATAAAATGTTGGGTTACAAGGGGAATTGTCCCCAATTCCCGCGATGAACCGGAATAATGATGTGAAAAAGCGAAATAGCGATAGATTTTTTGCGTGGTGTAGTATTTATTAGCTTTATTATGTCGTTAAATCCGATTCGTTTTTATTAAAAAAACGCTGTCGCGGGAGCTGAGGACAGCTCCCCTACCATTATCGGTTATTTCTGAATTAACAAATGAAAAATAAAGATCTTTATTGATTTTATTTAATATATTTTTCACATATGTATATTAAATTAATACTGATACCCAAAGTTACTTATGATGTCATCAACCCACGGCTATAAAACCATCGCAAATCATAATAATTTCTTCTAAATACAAAACCATTTTTCGTGTCTTTCGTGGTTAAAAAACAAAGAAATACAAATCCAACATTTTCCTCACCCCAATATTGACACCGCAACATCATTAAGGTAAAATTATTAAACGCGTTTAGCATTGTTAGTTTTGTTTAGCATTTTTTTCTGTTTTTACACACAACTATCCCCCCACAGTGTCAAAGTAAACAGCGTATATTCTCATTTAGACTTTATGAGGTGTTGTTATGAAACTTGGTAATTTTCTCCCTTTAATGCTGGTGCTTTGCTGGTTTATCCAGATACCGGCGACTGCTGCTGATGTTAAAACTTCGTTTGCGACGACATTGTCGCTTAGCAGTCTTGACCCGGCAGCTTTTTCACAGTTTGTTGACGGCAAAGAGTCGCCAATGGCTGTGAATGACGGGCCGCGCCACGTGATTTGGACAAAGGATAGCCAGCCGCAGTGGGATGGGGTGAGATTTGGCGAGACCAAGACGCCAGACATCAGGTATATGCGCATAGGTTTCACCGCGCCGGTGCTCACCGGTTCGGTATTGGTGCGCGGCGGCGGCATCCTTAGCGTGCTGAAAGCTGACGCGATATATCCCGGCGACATGTCTGACGACAAGCAATGGATACCGGCACAGCGCATCAGCAATGGCAAGATAGTAACCAGTGAAATCGGCAGCGAGGGATACGCGATCTGGGTGCTGCCAGCAAAGACCGAAACCCGGGCATTGCGATTTTCACACACCGCCGACCTGGCGGATAAAACATACAACGGCTGGCTGGGCGGCGTTTATCTGCTGGCAGACCGGGTGGCAAATATTGCTCCGCAAGCTATTGCCGGCGTCAGCGCAAAGATTGATGCTTCCGCAAAAATTAACAATGAAAGCAACGATGGCACTTGGGGTATATGGGACAATGGCGCGGATGGCGGCGAGATTGTAATATCGCCAGAACACCCGGAATGGGTGATGCTGGTATGGTCAAAGCCGGTAACCATCAGCGGTTTAAACGCGTTATGGGCAGGCTTTGGCTCCTGTGAAGCGCAATTTTACGAAGGGCCAGATAACATACACCCGAAAGAAGCCGGGGAAGATGCCTGGAAAACCATCAAAGTATTCGATAAGCTGGAGAACCAATACCCGCGGGCATTAGGCGTGAACTGGATGGGTTTTGACCAGGCGGTCACCACCCGCGCCATTCGGCTGAAATTAATCAAAGTTACCGCAGAAAGCCACCCGCATTTAAATAACAACACCCGCGGCGGCAAACGCGTCTGGCTGGGCGAATTATTTGCGTTGCAGGCGTTGCAGGATGCCAAGTTGGATACCGCCATTCTGCCGGTTGCTGCTGCCGCCGCCGAAATGCATCCGCCGATTCCAGTGAAGTTCACCCTGAAGGAAGCTGGAATTGTGACATTGGTGATTGAAGATGCCGACGGCAAACGCGTGCGCAACCTGATTAGCGAAACTCCGTTCCCCGCCGGTGAGAACACCGTGTGGTGGGACGCGATGGACGACCTGGGACGCGACACCCTGGCGGCGTCGCATGGTATATATAGCGCGCCGGGAAAATTCGTATTACCGGCAACCTACCGGGTTCGCGGCATTACCAGAAAAAATATCGATTTACGCTACGAATTTTCATTATACAACGGCGGTTCACCGGCATGGATGACCGCGGATAACACCGGCGGATGGCTGACTAACCATACTCCGCCCAGCAGCGCGCTGTTTGTGCCTGGCGATAAAGCACCGGGTGGAAAACCGCTGGTTTATTTAGGCAGTTTTGTATCCGAAGGCGGACACGGCCTGGCGTGGGTAGATATGGACGGCAAAAAAGTCGGCGGCCGCGGTTGGGTTGGCGGCGTTTGGACAGCCGCTCCTTTCCTTGCCCGCGATGCCGGCCCTAATGCTGTAGCCGGTCAGTTTGCTTATGTTGGTTCCGCCTGGGAACAGGAATTGCGTTTAACCGCGCTAACCAATGGCGGCGACAAGCAAGTGGTGAAATACGCATTTGCGTCTAAAGATGTCGCGGCGTTAAACGGGATAGCCGTATATAATGGCTTGATGGTTTGCAGCCTGCCAAAGCTGAAACAATTGCTGTTCGTTGATGTAAAGGGCGGCAAAGTGCTGGGCAATTCGCCGGTTGAAGATCCGCGCGGAGTTGCTTTTGACGCGCAGGGAAATTTACTGGTGCTGGCAGGAAATAAATTGCAGCGCTACAGCGTTCCCGCCATGGCTGATAATATGACACTGGCGGCGCCACAGGTGGTGGTAGATAAAGGGTTAGACGACCCGAAACATTTAACATTAGACTCCAAAGGCAATATATACATCGCCACTGCCGGTGCCAGCCACCAGGTGAAGGTATTCTCCGCGGATGGCGCCGTTCTTCGCAGCATCGGTCACGCCGGCGCGCCGAAAGCCGGCCCGTATGACCCGCAGCACATGAATAACCCCAACGGCATAGCGATTGACGAGAAAGACCAGTTGTGGGTTACCGAGACCGATTACCAGCCAAAACGCGTCAGCGTTTGGACACTGGATGGCAAGTTCATCAAGGCATTTTACGGCCCGTCAGAATATGGCGGCGGCGGTATGCTGGACTCGAAAGACAAGACGAAGTTTTATTATCATGGCATGCAATTCAAGCTGGATTGGGACAAAGGCACCGATATGCTGGAAACGGTATATTACCGACCAGAAGCAGACGATATGAAATTGCCAGACGGCGCGTATGCCAATGGTTACCCCGATGCCTCGATGTATCTGAATGGCAAACGCTATTTCACCAATTGTTACAGCGGCAATCCGGTTAGCGGCACTGGCTTAACCATGATATGGGCTGACCGCAATGGCATCGCGATGCCTGTTGCGGCAATGGGACGCGCCAATGATTGGGGAATATTAAAAGGCGACACCTTCAAGCCGAAATGGCCGGAAGGAATTGATTTAAAAGGCGATTACTGGCGCAACCAGGCATCTTTCGTATGGTCGGATTCGAATGATGATGGCCAGATACAGGTAGATGAAGTAACTTTAACTAAAGTCGGCAGCGGCGGTATGACCGTTATGCCTGACTTATCTATTCTTAATTCAAGATATGGCGGCAACGCAACCAGATTTGCTCCGGTGAAATTTACCGCAAAAGGCACTCCTATTTATGATATCAACGCCGGTGAAATATTGGCGAAGGATGTCAGCAATCCGGCAAGCTCCGGCGGCGACCAGACACTGGTAGATGGCAAAGGCTGGACAGTAATTACCGTGGCGCCAAAACCTTATGCTCCGCAATCGTTGTGCGGTGTGAATAAAGATGGCAAGGCAAGCTGGTCTTACCCGTCATTATGGCCGGGCTTGCACGCTTCACACGAATCACCGGCACCGGATTTCCCAGGTGAATTAATTGGCACCACCCGTTTGCTTGGCGGCATTTTCACCCCACGCGGTGGCGATGCCGGCCCGATGTGGGCGGTCAACAGCAATCAGGGCAACATGTACCTGTTCACCAGCGATGGATTGTTTGTATCCACCATCTTCCGCGATGTCCGCATCGGCCGTTCATGGTCAATGCCAATCGCCAAGCGCGGAATGTTGATGAATGATATTTCATGCAGCGATGAAAACTTCTGGCCCACCATTTCACAAACGGCTGACGGCAATGTTTATGTAATGGACGGAAGCCGCGTCAGCCTGGTGCGGCTGGACGGTTTGGACAGCATCATTCGCCTGCCAAACTCTGAAATTAAAATTACCGATGTCGAACTGAAAAGCGCGCAGGAATATCTGCTGAAACGCGAAGCTACCCGTCAGCAGAACCAGGGATTAGGAATATTAAAAGTTGGCAAAATGGATACCGCACCTGTCGTTGACGGCAAACTTGATGAATGGAAAGGTGCGGAATGGGTATCAATCGACAAGCGCGGCGTAGCGGCATATTTCAACAGCAACAGCAAACCTTATGACGTGACCGGCGCGGTAGCAATATCCGGCGACCGTCTGTATGTAGCGGTACGAAATGCTGATGTGAATATGCTGGCAAACTCTGGCGAGATGGTTATTGCGCCATTTAAGACTGGCGGTGCGTTAGACCTGATGCTGGGAACTAACCCGAAGGCAGATGAAAAGCGCGTTAACCCGGTAGAAGGCGACCTGCGCCTGCTGGTGACGATAGTGAAAAATAAACCGCTGGCATTGTTGTACCGACCGGTTGTTCCTGGCACTAAAGAGCCGGTACCGTTCGCGTCGCCATGGCGCACCATCAATATTGACCGTGTTGATAACGTAAGCGACAAACTGCAATTGGCGGCTGATGGCGGCAATTACGAGTTCTCAATTCCTCTGGATACCTTGGGGTTGAAGGTAGAACCGGGAATGGTGCTGAAAGGCGACATCGGCCTGCTGCGCGGCAACGGTTTCCAGACCTTGCAGCGCGTCTACTGGGCAAATAAAGCCACCGGGATAACCGCCGACGTGCCATCAGAAGCAATGCTGACCCCGCAGTTGTGGGGGAAATGGCAGTTTGGGAAGTAATTAATAATTACTGGAGAAAAGTGATATCAAATTGAAAAGTTACACAGAGTCACACAGAGGAGACACAGAGACACACGGAGTATATAAAATATCTCCGTGTGTCTTGTAACAAAAAAATCATTCATCTTGTTATATTTCCTGCACCTTACTATAATTGTATCACAACCATAAAAGGAAAATGATATGACTGATGATATTGTTGATATAGAATCTCCTGAACCGCCGGAATTGCCGGAATCTCCTGAAGTTGTGCCGGTGAAGGTATATGAAAATAATCAGCGTAATTGGAAAATTGCGCTGGGTGGGGCAATTTTATATATTCTTTATTACTTTTTCGTCACTTTATTCAACCGAAATACTCAGATAGTGAAAGATTTTCCGCTAATTTTCTGGATTTTAATCGCTCCTATTGGCGCAGCGGCTTACTTGATTGTATTGGGATATACTATCCGGGCAATCACCCGGCTTACCTTTACCCCGAAAATGACAACAGCATTATTCTTTGCGACGCTGATAATATATCTATTATCAAATCCGGTGTCGCGAAATGTGGTTATGGGGATTATAAACGGCAAATCTCTTGAGGCGATAATGACCGCATCCAGCAGGCACGCGCCGGAGATGTGGGCGATTAATGAAGCGGCAATTCCATTTTTACTGATACTTGCCGGAATATTTCTTGGCCAGTTAATCGCGAAATTGATAAAAGAACCTGCCATGCTGGTGCCGGTTGGACTGGTGGCATCGCTGGTAGATATCTGGGGTGTATTCTGGGGTCCGATGAAAGCCATGAGCGAATCTCCCACCGGCGCCGCGGTATATGGCGGCTTCGGTTCTGTACCTACCGCGACGCCGGCAATGCCGGAACATATAGCACAGCAGATACCCGAAGGTTTTGCCCGGATATTCACTGAGATATCCAAACCTTCGCAGATAGGGTTGGGCGACTTCGTTTTCCTGGCATTTTTCCTCACTTGCGCGCACTGGCTGGGATTTTCACCCCGCCGCACCATGTGGGGGATAGTCATCGGGTTGATGATTTCATCGGTGCTGTTTGCGGTATCCGGGCAGGATTTTGGCTATTTTTCATTCCCGCGCATAGAATATCTCCCCGGTCTGCCATTCATTTGCGGTGGTGCGCTGTTGGCAAATTTAAAGGTATGGCAGTTGACGAAGTCGGAAAAATTGCAAACTTTCGGCGTTTGTGCAGCATTGGTGCTGATTTTTGGCAGCATAACATATATTCAACGCATAAATGAGCCACCAACGCAAAACCACCCGCAAGTAGTGAAAGTTACCATTAAAGGCGGTGCCAGCGGTAATGATATCTATAATGCAATCACCAAAGAACTGAAGAAAAGAATACATTACCCATCAAAAGTCGTAGCTATACGACTGAAAATAGCAGATAAAAAGATCGAAGAGATGAACATCATCGCGTTAATAATCGCGAAAGGCAGAAAGAGAACTGATTATGTTGATATTGTCATGCACAGCGGCGATATAATTACGACAAAATCTGATTACGCATTAACAATGGACATGGCGCAACCGGTGAATTCACTGGAAATAGCCGGCGCGACTGAAAAGATGCCCCTTGTTGAGAAAGAAAAGCTGCTGCAAAAATTGCAGGCTATTCCGTTGGATTATTATAAATATATCGATTCCGCGGTTACATACACCGAAGGGATAAAAAGTAAAGAAGTATACCTTCGCATCCGTGCCAGCGGGGTAACTCTGGTAGACACCGGCGAAAATCGCGCGTTGATAAAGACAATTAAGTAAACAAAATAAATTTTGACATGATTAACATGATTGACATGATTAAATTTTATCCTGCCCATCCATGTTAATTTTCTGACTGTAGTTATGGAGCATAAATGCAAAAAATATCACTTGCCGGCAAATGGCAATTTTCTATAGACAAATCTTTTAATGACGATATTCTGCTGCCTGGCACAATGGATGAAAATAAAAAGGGTGAAAAAAATGATGAGAGGCTAACTAATCATCTGACCCGGTTGTATAAATATACCGGTCCGGCATGGTACCGCCGTCAGATAGAGATATCGCCGGAATGTGCAGGCAAACGGATATCTTTTACCATGGAGCGAACGAAAAACAGCCGGGTGTGGATTGGTGATACAGCACTCGGTGAACGCAATTCGCTTAGCTGCCGGCATGAATACCTGTTGCCGTCTGATGTAACCACTGGCTGCCACACGCTGACGGTTTGTATTGATAACGGAAAAATGCCGCCATTAGGCAATTCCCACCAGGTTTCCGAGGATACCCAGACGAATTGGAACGGCATTTTAGGTGAGATAAACCTGCAAATTACCGACCCGGTGTGGATATCGCAACTGCGCCTTTTCCCCAATGCCGCGGAAAAGACAGCTAAGGTTGTCGCGGAAATAAAGACCGTCGCATTGGGAATTCCAGTAACTGGAACTCTGAAAATATCCACTGATGATAATAATGTACCATTGAACGTTGATTTTGCCTTGACTGACGTATGCAAAGTTGAGTTCGAATATCCGCTGGGCGATGATGCGGTATTATGGAATGAGTTTAACCCGACAGTTTACGCATTAAATGTTGAAATGTCAGCGTCAAGCGCAAACGGTGAATATTATGATTCCGCAAGCAGCACCTTCGGACTGGTTGATTTTGCTGCCAATGGCACACAATTTGCTGTGAATGGCAAGAAAATATTTTTACGCGGCAAGCACGACGCCTGTGTTTTTCCGCTGACCGGTTATGCGCCGATGGATGTTGACGAATGGGTGCGGGTGATGAGCATCGCAAAGGATTACGGCATTAATCATTACCGGTTCCATTCCTGGTGCCCGCCTGCCGCGGCGTTTGAGGCGGCCGACCGGGTTGGTATTTATCTGCAGCCGGAATTGCCTAACTGGATGCCTTTCCGCCATCCGCGCTCTGCCGGGCCAGACGCCGGACTGCACATGGCGTATTTGCTGGCAGAAGGCGAAAGGATTCTTACCGAGTTTGGCAATCATCCGTCGTTTGTCATGTTCGCGCTGGGGAATGAGTTTTGCGAAGGCCGCGAGTTGATGCAGGAAATAATTGCGCATTTCCGCACTGTTCACCCGCAGTTGCTTTTTGCCCAGGGCAGCAATACTTATTACCCCGTGCCGACTTTCCCCGCTGGCGATGATTACTGGACCACTATGCGGACAGAAAAAGAGAGTACCCGCGGGTCATTTTCACACGCAGACTTGCCATTGGGAAGCGTACAGACCGGTCCGCCAACCACAGATAATGACTTCAGCGCGGCGATAGTCGGCGTCCCGGTTCCGGTTATCGGACATGAAACGGGCCAGTACCAGGTTTACCCAAATTATGGCGAAATTGAAAAATATACCGGCATTTCCCGTGCATATAATTTCGAGATATTTCGCGAACGACTGATAACTGCCGGAATGGGCGACCAGAGCGACGATTTCTTCCGCGCCAGTGGGGCATTGGCGGCGTTGTGTTATCGCGAGGAAATCGAAATGGCGCTGCGTACAGATGGTTTTGCTGGTTTTCAACTGTTGGACTTGCAGGATTTCCCCGGTCAGGGAACCGCACTGGTGGGGATATTGGACGCCTTCATGCAGTCGAAAGGCATTATATCACCCGAAGATTGGCGTCAATTCTGTTGCGAAACAGTTCCGTTGGTGCGAATGGAAAAATATTGCTGGCTGGATGGCGAGATATTCAACGCGAAATTGCAAATCGCGCATTTTGGCGATGCAGATTTAAGCAATGCTGTGGGACGATGGGAAATATTCATTAACGATGAAAAAATCGCTGGCGAGGAAATTCAGCTATCAATTGCCGGCAATGGATTGTATGACGCGGGAGAAATAAATTCACCGGTTAAAATCGATAAACCAGCGAAAATAAAAGTTGTTTTCACGATAGATGGCACACCTTATAGAAATAGCTACAATGTCTGGTTTTACCCGTTTGAAATGCGAAAGAAATCGGCGGATATCATCCAGTGCAGCAAGTTAGGTGCCGCGGAAATAGAGAAACTGGCTGCTGGCGGCAAAGTATTGCTGATGCCGGACAAGGGGAAGGCAAAGGTAATTAGTGGTTCATTTGCCAGCGATTTCTGGTGCTGGCGCATGTTCAAAAATATCACCGATTACAAAGAGTTGCCGGAAGCACCCGGCACTTTAGGAATGCTTTGCGACCCAACCCACCCGATATTCGCCGATTTCCCCACCGATTTTCACAGCGACTGGCAATGGTTCGGCGTTCACACAGCATCCCGTCCGATAATCCTTGATTCCACTCCCGCGGATTACCGGCCAATAGCCCAAATCATCGATAATGTCGACAGAAACCACAAATTAGGCCTGATATTCGAGGCGAAAGTAGGAAAAGGAAAACTGTTGGTCTGTGCCTGCAACCTGTTTTTCTGTTACGACAACGCCGCCAATCAACTCCTGAAATCCATCTTCAAATACATGGATTCAGCAGATTTTAGTCCGCAAGCGGAGTTGACGGTAGAGCATCTGCGTGGGATTTTCAAGGGGTAGCGTATACTTTATGAATTTTGACAGGATTAATATGATTAACAAGATTATTTCATCCTGCCCATCCATATTAATTATTTAAAATACAATTACTCACTCCACAACAACAGGTATCGCCGGTATGCGGTGGGTGAATGTTTGGCCGGTGGTGTCGGTGTAATTTACGTACAGCGTCAGGGTTGCTTCACCGGGGACGGCGTACAGGGTGTTGGCGGGTACTATCGGGGTTGGCGCGGGTGTCGGCGGCGGGGTGATGTTTTTTACGTTTACCGTTGTCCCATTATATTCAACCTGGTAGGTTAGCTGGCATTTCTCTGCGGTTTCGTTGGTTTTGGCTGGTTTAAATTTCCAGTAGGTGAATCCGCGAAGGGTCGAGGTGTCAAGTATGTCATTACCTGATGATTGCACAACAGACACGCCGTATACTGCGCCGGTTTCGCGAATATCTACCTTCACCGTGACCGTGCCCTTCGTTTCTTCTTCCAATGCCTGTTTGGGATATGAAATTGTTTGGGTTTCGTCTGTTGGTGTTGCGGGTGAATACATCGGCGGCTTTGGCGGCGGTGGTAGCAGGTTTATTTTTGATATTGTGAATTCATATTTTTTTATTGGCAGTTTAACGTGGGACACCGTGGTTTCACCGGTGGTGCCATCTTTCTCCGACTCTATCTTTGCAGTAACGCTGACTTCCCCAACGGCATTTATATTGTTGCAATTCACCAAAGTATGCATGATAACGGGTGAATTTACGGCAAAACTGTCAGGGAAAGAAAGTACAGATACTGACAGGCCGTCCAATTCTGTTACTTTTACCGCGCCGCTCCATTTTTGTTTGATCGGCAGGGATTTGTTATTGATATCGATAATTTTATTCGCTTTTTTCATAACTTCCGCGATACTATCGGTTGCAGTTTTATCGGCGAAAGCGGTAGAAAAATCTGGGTATGCATTGCGCAATGCGAAATATGGCGCCGCGACATTACCATTGGTCTGGTCAAGCATAATGGTAGGGCCGGTGAAAGGAATTGACGATGCCATGGTATAGAAATATCCCCGGCAAATAACGCCTTTCTCGTCTTTGATGGCGAATGGATGCCGACCGCCATAAGTGGTAATGTTTATAATTTTAGTGGATTTCTCCGGTGTTAATTCAAATATCAGTTTCGCGGGGTCATACCCGACGATATCGGTTTCTGTAAAAAGAACCGCGCCTTTAATAGCCTCAACGACAGAAAATATCGGCGCGGTAAATGCTGTTATAGAAAGCGCGGCAAAAAGCAATAGGGTGCTGTATCTCATCTTCATCTCCTGACTTATTACTTTTGACACTGAATGAGAAGGCTGGTTTTATTTGTTTTATCTTATTTATCCTGTTAATCGATGTAAATATCTTTTTACTCCGGCACTTCCGTATACGCTTTGCCGTTGATGTATATTTTTAACCGCTCTTTGCATTCATCTATTTTCATATCATAATCATTGTTTTCATCTTCAGATACAAGTTTTATTACAACTCGCTGCCATTTTATTGCTGCCTGTATATTGCCGGCACGGGCATACGCCGCTGCCAGGGTGTCAACCTGACCAGGATTTTTATAGTTGTTGTATTTGCACGCATCAATGGCATATTTTATTGCTTCTTTGCCACTTTCTTTTGTCGATCCGGGTAGGGTGGAAAGGTACCAGGCGATGTTGTTGTTCAGCTCATTTTTCATTAACGGGTCTTTAGCAACGATTAACCTTGCTTTACTCACCTTCACTGCATCCGCATATTTTTTCATATCAATATAAATGCTGGCTCGCATATTAGTTATTCCCTGGTAGATTTCATCTTTTTCAGCAGCAGTTTTTTGGGATTTCTTGATAATTTTTTCTACGGTGGTTACATCTTCCAGGGCGGCGCTGTATGTTTCTTCCTGCCGGTAACATTCCGCGCGCATCATTAACGCCAAATAATTATCAGGTTCATTGCTGATAAGCTGCGACAACTCTTTGCCGGCTTTCTCGAAATCACCAATGTCCATCGCTTCATGCGCCTTTTTGATAGGCGGGTCAAACGAATCAACAACAGATGAAACAAAACCAATGCAGGTAACCAGCGCGATTGCCACGGTGGTTAAAATAGGGTGCATGTATAAACGCATGGGAATTTACTCCTTTAACTGACCTTGATTTAGTTATTATAATATTGTTATTACAGGTTTGCAATAGTTTTTTTTAGTATTTTTAATGTTCATAATCCAAATAAATTGGACAAGTGTTAAGTTTTCTGTTTTTAGTTTTTAGTTTTCAGATTGAGTTACTTATTGAAATTTTATTTTGAAGGACTTTATATTATAACAGGATTTATGCTAACTACCTTATAAACCCCTCCTCAACCCCTCCTCGGCTGGAGTGGAAAAAAACGACTTTCCGGGACTGACACCGAGTGGCGAAGCCAGGATGGTGTCTGTCCCATCGGGGTGTAGCAAGGTTTTGCAATTGATTGTATATATACCGAAAACCGAAAACCGAAAACCGAAAACCGAAAACCGAAAACCGAAAACTGAAAACTGAAAACCGAAAACCGAAAACTAAAAACTGAAAACTTTTACATTTTTGCATGAAAAACTACTATTTTTATGAATTAGTTATGTTTTTTTTGCAAAATTTGGAATAATATTGGTATTGATATTGACTATTTGCGGGTTAATAGAATATGATAGATAAAGTTATTTCGATATTTCTATTATTGTTTAGCAGGAGAATGCCTTTGATAGGCGAAAAATATACCTGCATTTATCGTTTCGTTACGGCGAACCTGTGTAGTAGCAGTATAATCGTTTCAGCAAGAGAGGGATAGCCCGTGATGAATTTTTTTAGCCGCTTTTCCGGCACCAGCGATACCGTCGGAATAGATATCGGCAGTCATACAATTAAAGTTGCTCAGGTGGCACTGACCCGGCAAGGGTATCAATTAGTGCGCGCTGGTAGCACACCCACGCCGTCCGGGGCCGTCAAAGCTGGCGTTGTCGTGGACAGGATTCAGGTCGCCGAGTCTATATTTACTCTTCTTCAGACTCTTGGCATCCGCACCACATTGGCTATCAGCGCAGTAGCAGGTCCCACGGTTGTGGTCAGGCAAGTTAAATTGCCGGCTATGCCGGAAAATCAACTGCGCAAATCTATCCAATGGGAAGCCCGCAATTACATCCCCACCACTGTCGAAGACAGCATGCTGGAGTTCCAGATACTTGGCACCAGCGCGGTTGACGGCACTCCGCAGATGGATGTGATGATGGTAGCGGCGCCGCGTGATATGGTAGAGAGCAGAATTGCCGCATTGGAACAGGCCGGACTGGAACCGTTGGCGCTGGAGTTGGAACCGTTTGCGTTGATGCGTTCAGCGATTGACATTGTTTCTACCCCCGGGTTGCAGCAGGAAAATATCGCTTTAGTTGAGATCGGCCATACCTATACACACATCTCTATCGTTTCCGCCGGTACTTTCATCCTTACCCGCAGCGTTACCGTTGCCGGGGAAAGTTTCACCCAGGCTATAATGTCTGCGCTATCTGTCAGTGCAGATGAAGCGGAAGAGATAAAGGAAAATCAGACTGCAGCAGTGACAGATGTCGCCATGCGGGCACGGCTATCTCCCACCGGTCAGGACGCCAGTTTGGCGCTTGAATCGCAAATAGAAGAGTTGGTACGGGAAATTCGCCGTTCATTCGCCTTTTTCGATTATCAGAAAGGGCCGGATGGCAACCGCAACGCATCAGGCATAAGCCGTGTTATTTTAACCGGCGGCACCGCTCGATTGCCGGGCATCATCACACTCTTACAAGATAATCTGGGACTGCCCATTGAATTATTCAGCCTTAGCAAACATAGTGCTCTGCGATTGCCGGAAGGCGTAACAGGATTAGACGAACAAGCACCTATGCTGGCTACATCAATTGGGCTTGCCCTGCGCGAACCGATGATATCACGAGAAAGAGGAGGTTTTAGATGATTAATATCAACCTCATCGCTAATCGTCGTTCCCGTAAAATGCGCGAAATGATGTATCTCCGTTGGGCTATCTTCGGAGTGTTTATTGCCATATTAATTGCAATAATTATGAACTTGTTTGCAATTTTTGATTATAATTGGGCAATTGACACTCGCAATGTAAGGCAGGCGCAGGTAGATTCATTACAACAAAAAGAGAAACAGCTTGACGCGCTGACCAATCAGATAAAAGAATTGGAACCGCAGTTGCTGTTGCTGAACCAGGCACAAAAAAGCCAGAATGCATGGTTGACCATCATGGCTGATATGTCGCGCATTATTCCATCAAATGTTTATTTGACTTCGTTTAACTCAACAGTTATTGACAAGCAAATGGCGTTGGCAATAGGTGGAGTTGCGGAGGATGAAAAAACGGTTGGTGTATTTTCTGAAACAATCCGTACGCAAACAAGTTGGGCGGGAAACCCAAAACAAGGTGCAATCAGCGCCAGTGTTAGCGAACTTACCGGGCGGCAGGTTACATTTGATATGGTAATACCGATAGAAGGAATGATAGGAGGTGACTTTTAGATGTTTGGAAGACAATCAAAAATTACTCTCATGATTTTCGGCTTATGCATGTTAAGCATCTTAATTATTGGTGTTGGCGTATTTTTATGGCAGCAGCAGGCAGGTAAAACAGCGGAAATAAAAAATGCAACTATTCAATTAGCAGCAAAGAAGAAAGAAATTGAGGACAAATTAGGGCCTGGCGATAAAAATATTGAAATCGAAGACATCAACCTGAAAAAGAAGAAAGAAAGCTTGAAGATACTGCAGAAAAATTTGATGGATTATCAGTATATTCCAAAGTTTCTTGAATATATTCAACAGGTAGCGCAGGATACCGGGAATGATTTAGTAAGTATTTCCCCGGGTGAAGCAAAGCCTATCGATTTTAATAACCAATTGTTTAAACCGGCACTAAAACCTAATGCAGATGGCACCATGCCTCCGGAGGCTCCACCTGTTGTTGCCAAGAATGACCCGAAAAAACAATTTAAAACGATGGCTATCACTATAACTATGAAAGGCACATATATTAGCAGTGTGAAGTTTATCGATTCATTGAGAAAGTTTAAGCAGATTATATATATAAGAAACTTAACCTTATCCCCCTATGAATTAAATGGCAAGGTAGTGGTAAACACCATCATAACCGCCAGTGCTTTAATTGTGCCGGAGCAGTATATCAATTCTGATAAAATTCGTTCAGATAAAAATAAGAATACCACACCGGCAGATACGGGAACTGATAAAGGCAAACCGGCTGGAACTGCAGTAGAAAAGACAGGAACTGATAAAAAGTCTGTATCACCAGGAACCGCCGTTTCTCCTGCTAAAAAAGGCGAACCAGTTGTCCCTCCGGTAAATAAAGCAGTAAATAAGGCACCACAACCGGCAAAGGCAACAGATAAGACACAAATTCCTCAAAAACCAGCAGTTAAAAAACCAGCAACTGTAACACCAGGAGGTAGCATGCAATGAAAATGAATAAACAAACAATTCAAGTGCTGGTGCTTTCCGGCTTGATGCTGGTATTAATTATTGGCGCGGTAATGACTTATGGTGGCGGAAATAAAGCACCGGCACCAGCGGTCACATCTGCACCTTCTACAACAACGACAGCGAATAAACCAGGCGATACAAGCCAAACACCGGATAAACAAATTGCAGATGATACAAAAGTTATCCGAAAGAAAGGCAATCCTGCAGATTTATTGTGGATTGATACTGCGCGGTTAGAGACTGTTGTTGCAGATGTTAAAGGTGGGGCAGATCCTTTTGAAAATTTAATGACACCTCCACCCATAATAGCGCCAATCACTAATGCTAACAATACATCAGCAACTACTGCAAATGGCGATACTAAACCGCTGCCTGCAATTGATGCTACCATCACCCAGCAGGTGAAATTATTTTGGTTAAACGCCGGCGAGATAAAGAAACTTCTGTTAAATGAAGGTTTTCGGCTAAAAATAAAAGCTATTAATGACAGCAGCCGAAATATTACTATGACCGGTATGCGCATTGATGTTGAAGATGCATTGAAAATTATTCGCGAAGCAGATAAAGAACCGCCAAAACCAAAATTTAGATTGGTAGGTGTATTGAAAACAAGTAATAAGAATTTTGTAATATTAGCCGTCAACGGCCAGCAATATGAGCTGTATGAAGGCGACACTATCAATAAATTAGGCTGGAGCGTAGCAGCAATCAACGATTCCGGCGTTCGCCTTACCAAGGGAAGGCAAACCATTCTATTACCTATTGGAGGTCAACCGTAATGAAAGAAAAAATCGCAACGGCGGTTCGACGACAATTAACAACTATACTGCTGATGTCAGCGTTGATAATTGCTCAGGTGACGGCATTTGCCGCAAATACGCGCATGATTTATCAATTGGATTTTAACCAGGCAGATATATCAACGGTATTAGCCGGAATTATGGCGGCAAGCGATGCAAATATTGTAGTTGCACCGTCAGTCAAAGGTATCATCACTGTGAAGTTGAGAAATGTCACGGTAGAAACTGCCCTTGATACTCTTGCTACTATGGCAAATCTGAAGATTGAAGATAAAGGTGGTACCTTTATTGTAACATCAAAGGAACCAGTAAAAGTTGATGTTCCAGCTGCACCAGCGGGTGCTATTGATTACCGTATCGTTACTCTGGAAAAAGAGGTTGATATCGACAGTATCAACAGCGCTATTAAAGATGTTTTTGATACTGTTAAAGTGCGCGATTTGGGAAATAAAACCATTCAGATTACTGGTCCTGCCAACCAAGTTGATAGAGCAAAAGATTACATAGTCAAGGACTTGTTGAAATATCTAACAATTAATAAGAACGGGGTTTCAACAGAAGTTATATCGTTAAAATCGGCAAATCCCGAAGATGCCGTTACTGTATTGACTGCAAGTTTTGGCGATTTAATGATTAGAAAGCTGGCAAGCGGAAAGATAATGTTGAGTGGTGATACAAAGCGCGTTGAAGAAGCGAAAATCTTTCTGAATAAAGAAGTTGATGTAACTCAGCAAGCCACCGCAACAACAAATCCTGCTGAAGTACCTTATGCTGTTGTCGGATTGAAAACAATTGACTCAGCAAAAGCGTTATCTGTTCTGAAATCCAATTTCCAGGATGTTATTGCAACTGAACTTGATTCAAAACGTTTGATGCTAACCGGCGAAAAATCACGTATAGACAAAGCGCAGAAAATGCTGAGCGATATCGACCTGGCGGCTCCTGAAGTAGCAACCGAAGTGGAAAAGACATATCAGTTGAAATCGTTAGTGCCGTCGCAGACAAAAGTATATTTGGATGAAATGTTCGGCAAACGCGGTTTATCTGTTATGTTTGCCCCGGTTGCAGACAGCAGTCCGATGGGAGTAATCCAGACCGGCAACAAAGACAGTGGGTGGCAGAGCAGCACGCTGATTTTGCGAGGCCCTTCTGTTATTGTTGATGAAGCGATCGCGCATTTAACTAAAATAGACATTGGTGAAATTGTTTCAAAGAACTTTGTTGAAAAACGCTACAGCTTTAAATATGTTGTTCCGACACAGGCTATTTCATATCTATTAGAAAGATATGAATCAAAAGGCCTGGTTGTTTTAGCAGCACCTGCTGTTATGGGAACTTTGGGAAAAATTGATAACACCGGTAAATTTATATCCATTATCAAGCGCGATTCAGAAGGTTCAGTGAAAGTACCTGATGGTGTTAATGATATCGTAATTGCCGGACCAGATAAGCTAATCGAGGCGGCTTATGCGACCCTGGTAAGTATTGATGTCGCCGGTGATGTTACCGAGAAAGTCATTGACCTGCGGTACTTGATGGCGTTTGAAGCTAAGAAAAAATTAGTAGAGCGATTCACTGGACAGCGTTTGCGGGTTACTATTGCTCCGGCACGCTTGTTCTCATCTGATGCTGCTGGCGCAGCAAGCAGCAGCGGCAGTGGTGGTGGCGGCGGCTCAAGCAGCGGTAGCGACGATACCAGTAGTGGTACTGCGGCAGAAGTTACCAAAATAATACTTTACGGTACAACCACGATTGTTGAACAGGCGGCGGCCCTGATAAAAGAATTAGACCAGCCACAGGAACAGGTTCGTATTTCAATGGAAATCATCAGCATGGATTCCGGCGAAATTAAGAATCTCGGTTTGGCTTGGCCGGCATCTATTACCGCCAGTACTACCGAAATGTCCTCTGGCGACCCGATTGGACTTGGCCGGTTAATCCGCAACCCGATTGCTTTTAATAATACATTAAACATGTTAATGTCAAAGAATAAGGCGAAGATTATCAGTCGCCCTTCCATGCAGATTGAAAATGGTAAAGAAGGCAAGATTCACGTTGGCAGAACTATCTTTTATGAAACGCTGGCATCAGTCACTCAGTCCGGTCCGGCTTACGCCACTGCATCAATCAATGCCGGTGTCGATATGAAAGTTACTCCCCGCGTATCATCAGATGGCAATATTACGCTGCAAATAGACAGTAATGTTACCGATGAACCGAAGTTCATTACCGGGCCATCTGGTTCGCAATTGCCGGATTTAGCGCAAAACAGCAGTATTACCACTGTTACCGTTAAAGATGGCGAAACCCAGGTAATTGCCGGATTAATTAAAAATAGCGATATTGAAACGGAATCCGGTATTCCATTCTTAAACAACTTGCCATTAGTAGGCTGGCTGTTCAAGAGCAAATCAAAATCACCGTCAAAACAGGAATTGTTAATATTAGTTACACCAAGAATAGTACGACAGGGTGACAAAGTAGAAGTTCCTACTTTTGATGATAATGTTACTGTCAAAACTCCGCCTGTGACAGGACCTGTTACGCCGTCGGCAACAGCACCGGTTACACCGCCAGTTTTACCGCCTGTAACACCACCGGTAGAGACACCACGAGTACCATCCCCGGTAGATAATGGGGTATAAAACAACAGGACGTCATAAACATGGCGTCCTGAAAACTTTTAATTTACGGGAATTGATGTGATAGAACAACGACCTATCGGGCAAATATTGCGCGAAGTAGCTAATATATCAGAAGAAGATCTGGAAAAAGGTCTGCAAACCCAGCGTACTACTCGTGAGCCATTGGGTGCCGTGTTGGTAAAAATGGGTTTGATTACTGAGCGCGATCGTGCGCGTGCCCTTTGCCGCCAGTGGGGCGTTCCGTTTATCGACCTGAATGAAAAAACATTAGACCCGGAAATCATCAACATTATTCCTCGCAATATGATTCAACGTTCCCGGGTACTTCCTTTAGAAAGAAATGGCAATCGGCTGGTAGTGGCGATGGCAAATCCGCTGGATATTTTTGCTATCGACCAGTTGCGCTTAATTACCGGTATGGAAATAGATCCGGTGATTACCATTGAAGAAGAATTAAACAATGCGATAGCCAATGTAATATCTGCCAGTGTTAGAATGGATGAAACTATCAAGCGCGTTGTTGATGATGTAAAGGATTCCGGCGGCGACCTGGAAATTAATGAAAGCAAGAAAGAAGACGAAATGGATATCTCCGTTGACCGTCTTCGAGAGATGGTTGACGACGCCCCGATTATCCAATTGGTAAATATGATTCTCCGCCAGGGTTTGCTGGATAAGGCGAGTGACATTCACATTCAGCCTGAATCCGACAAAGTGCGGGTGCGCTATCGCGTTGACGGCGTATTAAGCGATGCCAGTGCGGTGCCAAAACAAGCACAGGCGGCATTAGTCAGTCGTATTAAAGTTATGGCGGATATGGATATCGCAGAGAAACGTTCTGCTCAGGACGGTCGTATTTCTCTAACCCTGAATGGCAAAGATTATGACATGCGCGTTTCATCTCTCCCCGGTGTTAAGGGTGAAAAGATTGTTATGCGTATTTTAGACCAGAGCGGAATTAACGTTCCTTTGTCTAAATTAGGCATGCCGGAGAAGATGCTGGAAACCTGGGACAAGCTGATTCACCGAAGTTACGGAATCGTGTTGGTTACCGGTCCTACCGGTTCTGGAAAATCCACCACTCTTTACGCGACTTTAAATGAACTTAACGCGCCGGATGTTAATATCCTCACCGTTGAAGACCCGGTTGAGTATCAGTTGGCGGGATTAACTCAGGTTCCGATTAACAGACGGGCAAAAGCGACCTTCGCCACCACCCTGCGTTCTTTCCTTCGTCAGGATCCGGATATTATCCTGGTGGGTGAAACCCGCGACGCTGAAACCGCTCTTATCTCAATTGAGTCGGCACTTACCGGTCACCTTGTATTTACCACTTTACATACCAACGACGCCCCTGGCGCGATGGCTCGTCTCAGTGAAATGGGCGTAGAACCGTTTCTGAGCGCATCAGCAGTTATTGGCGTGCTGGCGCAAAGACTTGTTCGCGGCATTTGCCCGAAATGCAAAGTCGCTTATACCCCACCGCTGGAAGCTTTGAAGAGATTTAATTTCACCACCACTACCGAAAATGTCACATTCTACCGCGGCACTGGATGTTCATTTTGCCGCAATACCGGGTATAAAGGTCGAATTGGCGTCTTCGAATTAATGGCGATTGATAACGAATTGCGTGATTTAATGCTGCAAAAAGCACCTACACATATTTTACGCCAGGCCGCACTCGATAATGGTATGATATCATTAAAACAAGATGCAATGAATAAAATTTTTGAAGGGATCACCACCATGGAAGAGGCACTTCGGGTGATTTACGCGGAGTAATTCATGCCTTCATTATCTATATTCATTTTAATGCTGCTCATGATTCCATTGGTAGGCGCAGTCGCAACCGCTTTATTTCCACTGTTATTGCCATTATTTCGCAAATGGTCGCAGGAAGAATTTGACCAGGCCTCACGTGCGCCAGGCTGGGCACTGGTGGTTATTTCCGCATTAGGTTTAGTAGTATCAATTTTTGCTTTTCATTTTTCTCTTACTGGTGATGGGATACCAGCATATATAACACATCCGATATCGCCGGAAAATCTTTTATTCCTTACCGATTTATTCACAGTATTCACTACCTTGCTGCTATTTTTAGCTGTCCTCACTGTGGCATGGCCGGTTGCCGCCCGCCGTGCATTTATATTGGTTGGCACCTTGCCGGCGGTGCTGACTGCGTTAATTATCTTTTGCGCGGCTGCGCTGATTAATTCCGCGTCATTCCAGCTTTCACTTACCATATTCATTATCTCCTCGATATTGATGATAATTGTATTTTTAATTACCGATCCGCCCGGCGACAACTGGCGCAAATGGATACCGGTGCTGCTGCTGATAATTGCTGTTTTTGCCGGAATAATCGGGTATGCCGGATTAATTCAATTATCCCGCGGAGTTGATATACGGTCATGGTGGCAGATGCAGATTTTCGCCGCGCCTTCGCGGGTGGCGACCGCGATAATTTTTGTGGCAATGGCATGGGTTTTTCAACTGATAGTATTCATCAGGCTGGCATGGAGCAAAGGCGCAAGCAATATTTTAACCCCGCTCCCTGCCATAGTCGCACTTGCCGGTGGCGGCATTCTTGCCTTCGCCCGCATGTTGACGGCTATTTGCCTGCAGCAAAACATGCAAATTCGCGAGGGGATCACCTCGATAACTGCTCATTCTTTGGGTATGTGGTCATTTTCCCTCACCATTACCGGCATAATCATCGCCACCCTGATGCTGATACGGGTAAAGAAAGGCCAGAACCTGTTTGAGCCAAAAGGTTGGCCTATCGGGTTGATAATCGCCGGTATGTTTCTTTCTTGTTTTCAATCAGTATTAATATCGCAGGCAGCATTATCTGCCGTTATTGGCAGCGTCTCGTTTTTATTAATCGGCAGCACCGTAATTGCCGCCGGTTACGCCATCATCCCCGCGGTAAAATTGTCGGATAGCGTCATCCGCATCAATGTATTTATACTATCCGGCATCGCTCTCATCCTCTCGCAATTATCCGGTACCGGCAACTGGTGGATATTATCGCTGTGGAACGGCATCAGCGCAATCCTTCCCGGCTGGCTGATAGCTTTCCTAACAATTTATTCATCCATAATATGCGCCATCTACATCTGGAAAAAGTTTGAAACCATAATAGGCATCGAAGAACCCGGCGCCCGCTGGGGAATCTGGAGCATGCTGATTTCAACAGCAACCGCCGTAATAATAGCGGTCTCATTATGGACAAACCCGGCAATCATCGACGCGTTGCGGAAGGCTTTGTTGCAGACACAGTGATTATTTTTTATCTGAACCATGATTTTGGGAGATTAATTGATTAAAGGATTGTCGAGGCAATTGCATAACCTGTGTAACCAGGAGTATTTCGAGCAAGATGCTTGCAATATATTGAGTTTTGCAATAAACTCTAAAAATTTTATTTTCTCTTCATTCGAGAGGTGGCAAGAGCGTCCTGCTCGAAAAAAGAAAGAGCCGGAAATAAATTTCAGCACTTTGTATCTTCTTGAACAGTTAACGTCACCGGGACGGTGACGCCACATTTTGCGCTAAATCCTGATTAATACTCAATATTTCAATTTGAAACAATGACAAAACAGGTTTTGATAAAACCTGTATTAATCCATAAATCGTAAAATCCTACAAAATCGTGGTTCAGACAATGAAATCCTACCCCAACCTTTTCCTGAACCGTAATGCGCTGGCGGTTATTATGGATACTCCGAAGGTTAGTAGGGCGAGTATTTGCGGCCATAGTTCGGGGAAGCCGGTGCCTTTTAAAAATACTCCGCGTACTATCTCCAGGAAATAGCGCATGGGTATGAACAGGGTGATGTTTTGGAATATAACCGGCATGTTTTCTATGGGGAAGATGAAGCCGGAGAGCAGGATGAACGGCATGATGAAGAAGAAGGCGGTGAGCATTGCTTCCTGTTGGGTGGTGGAGACGGTGGAGATGAATATCCCCAGTCCCAGGGTAGTCATCAGGAATAATATCGCGCTGAAGACGATTATTAATACCGACCCGCGCACCGGCAGGTCAAAACCGAGACGCGCTACTATCAGGATGATGCTAAGGTCAATCATTGCGATAATAAGATAAGGGAGTGTTTTCCCCAACATCAGTTCCAGCGGGGTTATCGGCGTTACTATCAATTGCTCCAGGGTGCCGATTTCGCGTTCTTTCACTATCCCCATCGAGGTGAGAATCATGGATATCATCATGATGATCATTGCCAATACCCCGGGCACCATGAACCGCACGCTTTTCATCTCCGGGTTGTACCATACCCGAGGCTGGTAATTCAACTGCGGCAGTCGGGGGGCGTACTGTTTTGCCTTATTCAGCATCAATTCGATGTTCGCCGTGCTATACTCGCGCAATACCCCGGTGGTGTATCCGCCAATAACCCGCGCCGTTTGCGAGTCGGAACCATCAATGTATGCCGCAATCTGTGTCTGTCTGCCAGTGGCTACATCATCTGCAAATCCTTTGGGTATTATCAGCACTAATTTAGCGCGACCGGCTTGCAGTGCTTATTCC
>Ga0194053_10000126_pt1 | contig 57397 bp, 55 predicted proteins | sample SepL228m_MetaG_FD_161684 | JGI IMG/M metagenome (GOLD analysis project Ga0194053, IMG submission 161684) | Anoxic zone freshwater microbial communities from boreal shield lake in IISD Experimental Lakes Area, Ontario, Canada - Sep2016-L227-8m | ecosystem: Environmental > Aquatic > Freshwater >...
ACCTGAACGCAAAAATAAATTGGCAGTTTAGAGCAGTTGATGCTCGTGTGAAACTTAAGAGACTTTATCCGACTTTAGAGGTTTGACATGACACTAGGACAATTTTATATGTCTCAGCTACTTTTTCAAGTGATATATTATAAAAAACAAAAAAGCGGCTACGAAGAGCCGCCTTTCACAATAAAAATTACTGAACTTTGCTGACAGCTTCGCTCCATGGTCCGGGACCTGCGGCATTTACTGCGCGGACTTTATAAAAAAGTCTGATGCCTTTTGGGATATCATGGTCTGAAACCAAAGTCTTAGTAGTAGTTTTATAGAGTTTCATTTCGGGGATAATATCCGTTACTGATGCATTTGCGCCTGTTGGCGCTAGTAAAACCCAGCGTTTCGTGTCGCTTATTGCCGTATCTTCGATGAGGTTAAAATGCAGTTTTTCTGTATAGAACTTAATTGCCTCATCATAGTCGTCAACAATCAATGATATGTACGCTATTTTCTGTTTCAAGATTTCTTTCCTTTTGTTAGTCTGTCTGGATTTAAGCTTGAAATAACATTATAATCCATCATGTGACGCAGTTTTTTAGTATATATCAACATTTGGTTTTATGTCTAAACTAAGCAAGCCATTAAAGTTTTCACTATATTTTTTGCTCCTCTTGATTGCTGTCCTGATTGTTGTCTATAACTCGTTATCCTTTATCATTGAAAATTCCCTGCCTGGTATTGTAGAAAGGTTGGGTTTTGGTAAATTTTCACTTTCAGTAAGGCGCGTATCGTTTAGTGGTATTGACCTTGATTCTTTAGCTCTTGGAGAGGGTGCAGATTCTGTTATTTCAGTTTCTTCCATTGATGCTGACTATTCAATCTGGGGAATAATTGCCGAAAAAAAGATCAAGTCGCTGGTTTTGACAGGAGCAGAAATAAATTGCGCTTATGACGGCAAAAAAATTAGTTTTTCATCTCTGGATTTGTCTAAATTCCAAAACACACAGCCTAAGGGTGATGCCTCTTCAAACGCTTTTGTCATATCATCTGTCGAGATACGCGATTCTCTTCTAAAGGTTGATTATCATGGAAAGCATTTTGTCATTCCTTTTGAGCTCACATACCGTCCTGACCAAAACTATAAAGCAGGACAGGGCGAACTTTCGCTCTTCTTCCGCGAACAACCTATAAAAGCAAAATTCGCTTTTGATCCAAAAGCAGCTCGATTTACTCTGAATATTAAAGAGTTTAATCTGAAATCACTTTACGGCTTATTGCCTGAAGGAAGTGAAGTTTCAGGTTTGCTGACATCAGATATTTCGGCTGAGATTGCTCTTTCTCCTTTTTCTATAAAATCTTTGGATGCGCAAGCGATTCTCAAAGATGGAAAGTTAAACTCGAAAGGAAACGAAGTTTCTTCGCCTATTATTGAACTCAAGGCAAAGGGTTCGGGCAAATCATTTGAGATTGACTCCAGCCCTATTTCTATCGAACAAAATGGAAAGGAACTGGCTAACTTAAGCAGTTTTAAGATTGATGTCTTATTAGCAGAGGAAGCAATTTCAGGTTGTACGGCTTTGAGCGTGGGAATGCCTTTTACTGGGGTTGCAAATAGTATCCCATTGAATATTAACTTTGCATATAATTTCTCTGAAGGTTCAATAAAAGGAGATCTAAAATCAGAAGCGTTTAGTCTCAATATGCCCAAAGGAAGAGCATTGCTTAAAAGTGTCTCTTTGAGTGCGGATTTAAGGAAGTCAGACCAATTATATAAGGGGCAACTGTCCCTTGGAATTGAAGATATTCAGATGCCAGATTTTGATCTTTCGGTAAATTCATTTAACGCGACTGCTCCTTTTGAACCAGCACAGACTTCAGACACTCCAAGAAAAGGGATTGTCTCAATCGGGAACATCACTTACAAAAATTTTAACCTAGGCTCTTTATCCGGTGAGGTCAATAATAATGGCAGTTCTGTTGATTTCTTGGCAGTCGCTCCAAATGTGGTTCTTCCTGATATGGCAGTAAAGATGAATGGGCAGTTCGGAAAAGGCGCAAACGGACTTTTCTTCGTAGAACTCTTTTTTAATCTGCCAAAATACAACCTTGCGATTCCTTTTGACTTAGGAGCATGGTTCCCAAAGGCAAAGGGTATTACCTATCAAGGCGAATTTGAAGCAGATGGGTTCATGAAGATAGCCCATTCAGGAATAAAATCGGGAATGAACCTGAAGATTTCTGATTCAACAATTGATATGAAAATAAAGGACGCCTCGGCTGTAGCATCTGGAGTTTCGCTAAATCTTCATTTGGATGACCTTATTAATCTCCAGAGTATGCCTTCTCAAACTTTAAAAGTGAAGAACTTCACTTTTGGGACTATCTCATTGGAAAATATATATGCGCTCTTCCATATCGAGAGTTTCAAAGCAATCCTTTTTGAAGGAATAGGAGCTCAATGGTGCGGAGGGATAGTGTCAATTCAGGCCATACGCATAAATCCTACAGAAAAGAATTATGCTCTAGCGATTTCCTGCGACAGAGTGAATCTGGCACAGCTCCTCAGGCAGTTTAATGTGGGTCAGGCAGAAGGCGAGGGGACACTTAATGGATCTTTGCCTTTGATTATTAAAGAGGATTCGCTTGAGTTTGGAAACGGGTTTCTCTATTCGACTCCGGGTGATAGTGGCAAGATCCATATTCAGGGCGGTGCAATTGATTCTATTACAGATGGCGTGCCAGATGGAACTCCGCAGTTCGATCAGCTCAAACTTTCCCAGATGGCCTTGAAGGATTTTGATTATGACTGGGTAAAACTCTATTTGAATTCAGAAGGCGATGATATGATTTTAAAACTCCAGTTTGACGGCAAACCTGCCAAACCCCTGCCATTTGTTTATAAGAAGGAAATTGGCGGTTTTGTCAAAGTCGATGTAAATAGCGCAGGTTCAGTTTTTCAGGGAATTAGGCTTGATGTAAATATCAAATTGCCATTTAATAAACTTCTATGGTATAATAAGCAGATGCAGAATTATTTGAAACAACTATAAAAACAAGGCGTCTTTTATGAAGAAAACTCTATCAATTGCCTCGATTCTCTGCCTGACAGCTCTCTTTCAGGGGTGTATTTACACAAAGAGCGAAGTGGATGTCAAACCTATCGAAATAAAACCCATGCACATAACAATAGATGTTAATGTGAAGGTGGAAAAACAGCTTGATGACTTCTTCGGTGATTTGGACAAGAAAGCCGAAAAAATCTCTACACAGGATAAATCAACTGGAACACAGACTTTGCCTCAGGTTCAAACCCAAAGCACAACAGATACTAATAAACTTTAAAACAAAGGAGATAATATAATGAAATCAATTTTTACTAAAGTCGCAATTTCTCTAGCATTAATTTTTTCAATCTTTGCCCTTGGTTATTCAGATGACATCAAAGACAGAATGAGCCAGAGGCTTCCTGCAATTATAGTTCTCAAGGACAAAGGCATTATCGGTGAAAACTCCAGCGGATACCTTGCCTATGTCGCTTCATCTTCAGAAGGACAGAGCATAGTAAATGCCGAGAATGCTGACCGCAAAGCCGCATATGAGATGATTGCTCAGAAAACCGGTTCAACAGCCGATGCTGTAGGAAGACTGCGCGCCGCCCAGATAGCCCAGAATGAAGCCAGCGGGCACTACATCCAGAAAAACGGCTACTGGGTCAAGAAGTAATTTTACTATACATATAAAGAGAAACTGATATGTCCGAGAAAGAAATTACATTTGAGAAGGCGATGGAACAGCTTGAAGTTGTCGTTGCGAACATGGAAAACAAGAAACTTCCCCTTGAAGATATGATGAAAAATTATGAAGAGGGAAAGAAACTTGCCGACCTGTGTTCAAAAAAGTTGACCGAATTTGAAAAGAAAATTGAAGTCCTGGTCAAGGAAACAGATAAAGGTCCAGTCTGGGCAGAGTTTAAACCGGTCAGTGAGTAGATTTTATCGCCTTTTTGATTCCTGACTCGGTTACGATGAAATCCATTTTGATGTCCCAGCTTTGAGATGGAATATTTTCGGCTAACTGTATGTCAAAGCAGATGCCAAAAGTTCCAACATTAGGATTTTTAAACCTTAAAGTTTCATCATAATAACCTCCGCCGTAACCTAGTCGTTCGCCTGATTTAGTAAAGGCAACTCCCGGGATTAGGAAGAGGTCTATTTTTTCTATCTCTATTTTTGGCAGTGATGGTTTTGGTTCCATCAGACCAAAGACACCTTTCTCAAATTCATCCAATTTTTTAATCAAGTAGAAGTCGAGTTTTTCAGTTCCTTTGACGACTCTCGGGAAGGCTATCGCTTTCTTGTTTGAAAATGAAAAGAGCGATAATAAGTCAACTTCGTTTCTGAATGGATGGTAACAGCTTATTATTTTAGCAGATTGGAATTCATTGGACGAGATTAGCTCATCTACAATTTTCTTACTTAATTCTGCAATAGTAGAGGGGGCTATTGCCCCTCTTTTTGCAAGGAATTCTACTCTAAGTTGTGATTTGTCAGAAATCATAATACCGGACGGCTGCGGAGAGCCGTCCCTACCTATATCTTACATTGATGCTACGACAGCTTTGGCGAAACCTGAACATGAAAGTTCAGTTGCTCCTGTCATTAGTCTTGCGAAGTCGTAGGTGACTTTCTTTGAAGAGATGCACTTTTCGATAGCATTGACAAGGATGTCGGCAGCTTCATCCCACCCGATGTAACGCAGAAGCATCTCGCCTGAGAGAGTAAGCGAACATGGATTAACTTTGTCCAATCCTGCGTATTTAGGGGCTGTTCCGTGAGTAGCTTCAAAAATTGCCGAGCCATTCTGATAATTGATATTTGCTCCGGGAGCGATACCGATTCCACCTACACAAGCGGCAAGGGCATCGGACACATAGTCGCCATTGAGATTCATTGTAGCGATAACATCATATTCGTCGGGTCTGGTCAATATCTGCTGTAAAAAGGCATCACAGATGCAGTCTTTAACAAGGATTTTACCTGCAGGAGCTTTCCAGTCGCAATCAGCGGCAGAAATGGCATAGTCGGAGAACTCTTTCTTGACGAGTTCATAACCCCAATCTTTGAAACCGCCTTCTGTGAACTTCATTATGTTGCCTTTATGGACAAGAGTAACGCTCTTGCGTTTCTGTGCTATGGCATACTTCAAAGCGGCTCTGACTAGGCGCTCTGTTCCTTCTTTTGAAACAGGTTTAATTCCGATGGCGGAAGTTTCAGGAAAACGGATTTTTGTTACACCCATTTCGTTCTGTAGGAAGTCTATGAGTTTTTTTGCTTCAGGAGATCCTGACTGCCATTCAATTCCTGCGTAGATATCTTCGGAGTTTTCTCTGAATACAACCATATTGGTAAGTTCAGGTTTTAAAACAGGAGAAGGAACGCCTTTGAAATATTTAACTGGCCTGAGGCATACATATAAGTCAAGCATTTGACGAAGAGCTACATTGAGCGAACGGATTCCGCCGCCGACAGGAGTGGTCAAAGGTCCTTTGATGGCGACTGTATATTCTTTAATAGCATCAAGTGTTTCTTGCGGAAGCCATGTATTTTCGCCATAAACGGCATTGGCTTTTTCTCCTGCGTAAACTTCCATCCATGAAATTTTTTTGGTTTTTCCATAAGCTTTTTCAATGGCGGCGCTCCACATGAGCATGCTTGCTTTGGTAATATCTGCGCCTATTCCATCACCTTCGATGTAACAGATTACAGGATTATTTCCGACATTGAGGGAACCGTCTGAATTGACTGTGATTTTATCTCCTGCTGGAGCTTTAATGAATTTGTAGGACATGAATAGTTTTCCTTATTTGAAGAGTTTCTAACTTACAGAGCTTATTTTTCCTAAAATAAAAAGGAGCATTATTATACTGTTGTGAATACAGTGAAGCAAGATGGATGGATACAGAGAGTTGTTTTTAATATAGAGGTACTGAAGAGCCAAGCTTAGAATGAATAAGGGCAGGAGCTGGATTATTCCTCCATGCATAAGGGCAAAGATGAATGAAGTTAGGATTATGGATGGAGTCGAACCGAAAATCCTTGCCATGAAAGTAAAGATTGTTCTTCGAAAAGCTATTTCTTCTACTATGGGCGCAACTATTGCGGAAAATATAAAGATTAGAGCTATTCCGTATTTATCTGCTTTTGAAAGAAGCTCGATAATTGGAGCTGAATTGAAATCATATCCTAATTTTGAAGATACAAAGTAGCTGAGAGCCGCGGTAGCAATCAGAGGGACAATAAGGAGCATTTCCAGTTTGAGTGCTTCTGAAAAATAGGAGATTTTCCAGTTAATTAATGCAAGTTTTTCTCTTAGAGCAACCGATCTATTAACAAAAAATGCGACGGCAAGCGGGCCAATCAGGAACAAAAGTTGTGATGGAATTACACTCAGGAGAATCATCAGAGTGTTATGAGAGCTTAGATACACTTTAAGCGAATCAGTCTGGAATAATGGTGGAATGTAAAGAGCGGCGAGGATGCAGAATATCAGAACAGGGCAGCCTATATCGACCCACTTGTCTCTTTTGTCTGATGAATCGTATTTGAGAAGAAATGACACTTTTAGTTACTTTCTATTGCTGTAAAGGAAGATGCGATTTTCTCCGCCGGGAATCTGAAATGTTTCAGATATTGACCATTTGAGTCTATCCTGTGAAGTAAACTTATTGATAACTGAAAGGTGGGTTTCGATTTCGGACGGAGTCTGGTAGAGGATAAAATTCCCTTTATTGGAAAGAAGATGGTAAGTCTCCCTAAAGATTTTAGTTGGTTCTGCGACGGCTCTGGCAGTAATGAGGTCGAATCTGGCTGCGATTTTTAGTTCGTTTGATCTTCCAGTGATGACTTCAATATTTTTCAAGTTCAAAGCTTCGGCTGCGATTTTTACGAAATTTGTTTTCTTGCCTGTTGAGTCAATGGCGATGATGTGTTGTTCAGGATACATGATTGCCAATATTATAGATGGAAAACCAGCTCCGCAACCGATGTCTGCAATTGTTTTTGAACCTAAAATCTGTTTTCTGAAGTAGATTCCGATGCTTGCCGAGTCGGCAATGTGTCTATTCCAGAACTCAAAGTCGTCTTTAATGCTCGTGAGGTTGTATTTTGAATTTTCTTCATAGAGAAGGTCTTTGAGTTTTGTGCACTTTGCAATGAAAATTTCTATATCCTTAACTCCGCAGAGAGTGAGGAAGCTGTTTATCTTATCTGTTTGAATTTGATCCATGGTATTAAATGAGTTGAATTACTGCTGTGTATATTCCGATAAGGGAATAGAAGCCAAGCAGAAATAGTATTGTAAATTTGATAGTCTTGCTCAGGCATATTTTTCTTATGAAGTCACGCAGGTAGTGAGGGATCCCACCGACCACAATTGCCCCCGTTCCCATTATCAGGACAGCCAGAGAGAACAGCCAGAGCAGAGGTATGTCAGCGGCAAAGGATTCAGCCATAAAATAATGAGAAAGAAGTATGATGAAACCAGCCAGCGCTCTTGCGAACAAATAATCTAAAAAAAAGCAGCCTATGAGTAGCGCAATGAGAGCAATAACGGAATACAGCAGAAGCGAGTCTGATGAGAATACGGCAAGAGCTTGAGGAACGCACCAAGCAATAGCGGCAGTTCCGAAAACTACTCCCAGAGGGATATTTCTTGGTAATCTTTCAGCAGTTTTGAGTTTGTCGGGAGTAAAATTTCTTGCCATGTAAAAGATGCAGAAAATGCAGGCCGCACTGAAAAGCAGTAGAGCAATTATGAAAACATAGTCTTTGTGCATAGTTTCAAAATTAGAATGTTGTTGATGGTATTAAAAATCTCTAAGATAGTCTGCTTTGAGTAGTTTTCTAACTAGCAGTTATTTTTCCATCTGTGATTTGGGTATCTCTTCACATATTCGGCGGCTGTTTCTTTGGTAATCTTATGCCATGGTTTGCCTAGTTTAGCTCCAACTATTGACGCTAAAGCACAACGGCAAAGAAAAGAATCAACTCTTTCCAGAAGCTCATCGAAGACTTGATAAGGATCGCGTGATAAAAAATCTTCGGCTGTATTTATGCCGATTTTCATAAGCTTTTCGGCCGAGACTTTGCCGATATTTGGAAGAGTTTCCAGCGCATTGCTATTTATATTTTTTGTTCTCATCATTATTTGTTTCTTGCCTGAAGTTAATGATTAGAGCTTAAATTCTTTTCCGTCAGATTTATTGGGATGATGATAGTCGGCATTAGAATAAAGATTATTAAAAGATTAATTGCATTTAATATCAGATATGAAGAAGAAAGTGTTATCTGTGAATAATTGAACACGGACAGAACAAAGGACAATATGCTCCAAAATGCGATCCAAACTGTTGCCTGAACTGAACTTGCCAACCCTGCGTTACCAGTAAAGCTCGAGAGACTTAAAGTCATTGTATTAATGAAAAGAAACCCAATGCTAAAGGTCAGCAGGTATATAAATACAATCGCAACATATAGATTATTAAAACCTAAAATTGACGATAAGAAGAAAATAAATGATAATAAAAATGAGGCAATAATACTGTATTTTATTAAAACAATCGGAGAAAATCTGGCAAGACATTTTCTGTTAATGACAGTGGACATGAGATATATCAGTCCCAGAAATAAAGCGATAATCCCATAAGCGTATGGTGTAACAGCGTATATTTCCTGGAATAAGAAGGATCCGATCGTAAAGAATGCAATTGTCCCTCCCCAGGACATAGCGGCTAAAAAAGTCAGGCAAAGAAATTGCTTATGGCAGAGAATACTAAAAATGTCTGAAAAAACTTTTGTCACAGAATTGATGTTTTTTACTTTCTGGGGTTTGAGCGTTTCAGATACAAAAAACAATGTCATAATCAAGAGGAATAATGATACTGCAAACAAAAGATAGAAAATGATTTGCCATTCAAAATAGTGGACAATAAGTCCGCCTATATATGGCGATGCGATCGGAATTGCAGAATAGGCTATATTGTAATAAGTAAAATAAGTAATAAGTTCTTCTCCTTCAAAGATATCAATTAAAATGGCTGAACAGATGACATAAATTCCGGCGCCAATTCCCTGTAAAAACCTACTCGCCAGAAAATAGTTTATGCCTGAAGTGAATATAGAAATCAGTGTGCCTATTGTTAGTACCACGAGTCCGGCGATTAATATTTTTCTTCTGCCGCAAGCATCACACAAGACGCCGATTGGAATGCATGAAAGAGCTGTTCCGAGGAGAAAGAATGAAAGGGATCTTTGAATAACTGAATCAGAGCAGTGATAATAGTCAGATATCTGTGGAAGAGCGGGAAGGTATAAGTCAATATATGATTGAAACATTATTGCTGTAGCAATAGATATAAAAGCTATCAGTTTCTTATTATTACTCATTAGAGATGTACCGCTCACTGTCTATCATTGTATTTAATCATTTTAGGATTGGTCTATTGCAGAGCTACAATTATATTCATTTTAAACTAAATTTTTTACAAAACCAACAATATATTTTTTATGAAACTCAAATATAACCTTTTAAAGAAAGATGAGTCGTCTTCTGCAAGGCTCGGGATTATTGAAACAGCTCACGGAAATATAAACACGCCTATTTTTATGCCGGTTGGAACGAGAGGCACAGTTAAAGCAATGAGCACTGATGAACTCAAGGAACTCGGCGCTGAGATAATACTTGGGAATACCTACCATCTCTATCTTAAACCCGGAATGGAAATAATCAGAATGGCCGGCGGACTTCATAAATTTATGAATTGGGATAGGCCGATTCTGACAGACAGCGGTGGGTTTCAGGTTTTCAGTTTGGCAAAACTCAGAAAGATGAAGAAAGACGGAGTTGAATTTTCCTCGCATATAGACGGTTCGCGGTTTTTCCTCGGACCCAAAGAGTCCATATCAATACAGAAGGATTTGGGTTCAGATATCGTGATGTGTTTCGATGAATGCACTCCTTACCCGTGCAGTTATGAGGATGCCAAGAAGTCATTGGACATTACTCTTAGATGGGAAAAAATTGCCAGAGATGAAGAATTGCAAGAGCATCAAAGCCTCTTCGGGATAGTGCAGGGTTCGACTTATAAAGATTTGAGGGAGCACTCGGCAAAAGAACTTGTCAAGATAGATTTTGAGGGTTACTCAATTGGCGGCTTGAGCGTAGGAGAACCTGAAGATGTGATGCTCGAATGTATTGATCATGTTACTCCCCATCTTCCCGAGACTAAACCCAGGTATCTGATGGGAGCAGGGACTCCGAAACAGATAATTGAATCTGTGGCAAGAGGCATCGATATGTTTGACTGCGTAATGCCTACAAGAATGGCGCGCCACGGCAGTGCCTTTATCGGCAAAGGAGAAACCATTCCAGTCAAGGCCGGCCGATATGCCAAAGATTTTTCTCCGGTAGAAGAGGGATGCCAATGTTATACATGTAGGAATTACACAAGAGCCTACATTCGCCACTTGATGAATGTAGGGGAAATACTGGGGTTAAGATTGCTTTCGATCCACAACCTCTATTACTTCTTGAACCTGATGAAACGCATTAGAGAATCCATAGCAAACGGCTCTTTTTCTGAATTAAGAAAGGAATTTAACTCTCTATAGTTTGAGCTATGAAAAAGCTAACCAGTGATGAGAAAAAATCAGGCCAAAAGAACTATCTTGCCTTTTGTGCAATGAATGGTTTGTCTATTGCTTTTCTAGCTGAAACGACACTGATTCTCTACGCTCTAAAGATAGGAATTCCTGATTACATCGTCGCGGTCGTGGCATCTTTCGCTTTCCTTGGAACATTCTTTGTTATTGCCGGACGGCATCTCATCAGAAAAATAGGCGTCACAAGAGCCGCGTCATGGAGCTGGTATATGAGAAATATTTTTGGCGCATTCACTGCGCTGGCTCCGATATTTATGGTTCATTATTCTCCATTTATGGGTGTTATTATAATTCTTATTGGATCGCTGGGATTTTATGCTTTTAGAGGGGTAGGGATGGCGGCTCTGCTTCCAATAGTAGGAGAAATTACCGAGGGGGAAGAGAAAGGGAAGTTTAACTCTAAGACTTCATTCAGTTTTAATGCCGGCTACTTCATAGCGATGACTTTACTGATAGTGCTTTTCCGGGTATCAGATAAAATCAGTACTTTTCAGTTTATCATAGTAGTGGGTTTTTTCGTAGGGTGTTATTCGGGCTACAGGGTTTCAAGAATCCATGAAAGCGGAGCAGCCAGAGAGTCGGCATCATTTTCGTTTAAGGAATCATTTAAGTTCTGTTTATCATGCGAAGCTGTTAGAAAACTTCTTATTGTTCAGACTATTTGTTATTCCTGCATGGCTCTGGTCTTACCTTATTCAGTTATGGCACTTAAAGAAGTATATGAAGTAAGAGATTACAGAGCGCTTTTCTTTGTTCTGCTTCAGGGTGGTGGAGCAATGCTTATGGCTTTATTATGTTCAAAAATTTCCGGCAGGAATACATTCAGACGCATTATGATATATTCGTATTTCTTTTTGATGTTAGTTGTGGGAATGTGGATATTTATGCCCAAGATTTTTGTCATCTCCTATGCTGTTTTATTGTTTGTTCTTTCAGGGGTGGGACTTATTGGAATTTATATATCTTTGGCTCAATACTTCTTAACTGCCACTCCACCGGAAAGACTTGTAGGGTCTAACATAGTCATATCGGTCATTTCATGTACTATTGCAGGTATAGTTGGCGCTTTTTCAGGGGCAGTGATACTCGAATCTCTGGAATACCTTAATCTATCAGAAATAACGCTCTACCGAATATTTTTTACGATAGTCCTTTTTGCGCTCTTAATCGGGTTTTACACCATCTTGAGAATCGAAAAAGTTGGAATCCGATACCTTAACCCATTTGTTAAAATATCAGACTCAAAAGATAGTTGATTTTACTTATGCCTGAAAAACTCGAAACTGCTCTTCACGACTTTAATTACAAGGATTATAAATATGTATATCCGGTCGTTTCGAGGAGACTTGAAGGACTTTCCATCGGCATAAACCTTGTTAATCAGTGTAATTGGGACTGCGTTTACTGCGATGCTCCGAAAGAACAGCTTATCGGGCTATCAAAGCATGATGTAGATTTGATCCAGCTCAGACAAGAACTTGATTTCATTTTGGAACAAATGATCAACGGCGCTTTTGGAGTTAATGAGTTCAAGAGCATCACCATAGCAGGAAATGGCGAACCAACTCTGTCTGATGATCTGGGCGAAGTTTTTAAGATCATCGGCGAACTGAGACAGAAATATGGCATTGGAACCAATGTTAAAACTCTTCTGATTACTAATGGAAGCCGTCTTGGAGATGAAAAAATACAAGACGCTGTTCGGTTCCTGGCGACAATGAACGGCGAGGTATGGTTCAAAATAGACTCAATCGTGGAAACCAGCGTCAAAATGATCAATAGATGCAGAGTTAACAGTGTCGAAGTGATGAAGGCTATAGAAACAGTTTCAAAAATATGTCCGCTTTATATTCAGACTTGCTTTTTCAAACTCAACAATGCCTTGCCTACTGAAATTGAGACTAATGAGTATCTAATGTTCTTATGCGCAATCAAAGATTTTATACGAGGCGTTTTTCTCTACACTGCAAGCCGCAAACCATTTGCAGATTTTGGAGTTTCAGTCGAACCTGCTAGTCTGGAATATCTTGAAAAGCTTAATTCAAGAATCCAAAGCCTTGGCATTGAGTCAAGATTTTATAGATAAAAAAGGACGACTCATGTCGTCCTTTTAACGGTGATTTCGGTGAAATTATTCCTTGTAGCTGTCGAAAAACATTTCGCCTGTTGCTACTGCTCTTAAGTTTAACTCAATGTATTTTTTATTCTTTATTGACAAAGGAAGTACTTGTTTGAGCACATCCACGCTGAATATTCCTAAAGCCTTTGCATAGAAAGCCAGGATTATTACTGCGGCTGTGGCTGTAAGACCAAGTTCATTTGCCATAGCTGTCGCTGGTACATAATAGACCTTTACATCATCCCTTGTAACTTTCCTTGAGATAATTGAGGAATTTACAATGATAGTTCCGCCCTTAATTACGCTCTCTTCGAAAGCGTCGAGAGACGGAGCATTCATTGCGATAAGGACATCAGGGATATCAACTACAGGAGAGCCAATGGTTTCATGGGACATAACGATACTTGCATAGGCTGTTCCGCCTCTCATTTCAGCTCCGTAAGATGGAAGCCATGTAGAGTTGTATCCTGCCTTATTTGCGCAGTTAGCCAGAAGAACGCCGACGGACATTATTCCCTGACCGCCGAAACCTGCTATTTTGACCTTATGCTCTCCGATATCTGAGGTGCTTTGAACTTCATCAGAACTGTTTTCTTTTGAAATCTCTAAGAGTTTAAGGAGTTGTTCGTCATCGAGCAATGGCAATCTGCCCTGTCCTGTGAGCGAATTATCCTTATCTCTGAAGTTTTTAACTTCATAGAATTTTTCCAGATTTTCAATCAGCCATTTTCTGGATTGAATTGCGTCCATCTTCCAGTTAATCGGACAAGGAGACAATATTTCTACGAAAGAAAAACCTTTTCTATTTTTCTGATTCGTTATAGCTTTTTTGATGGCTTTTCTGGTTTTAAGGACGCTTGTAGGATTCCCGAGAGAACATCTTTCGACAAAAACAGGCGCTTCCAGAGTGTTGATGATTTCGCTCATTCTTATAGGCATCCCATCGCGAAGAGGATCTCTTCCGAATGGAGTAGTTTTGCTTTCCTGCCCGATAAGAGTTGTAGGAGCCATCTGTCCGCCAGTCATTCCGTATATGGCATTATTGACGAAGAACACGACCATATTTTCGCCTCTATTGGCGGCATGCATGATCTCAGAAAGTCCTATGCCTGCAAGGTCTCCGTCTCCCTGGTAGGATATGACGATAGAATTGTCAAGAGTTCTAGTGACACCAGTTGCCACTGCAGGAGCTCTTCCGTGCGGGCACTGGATATTACCGGTGTCAAAATAGAAGTACATAAGAGTAGTGCATCCGACAGGCGCGCAGAATATTACCTGATCTTTTATGCCAAGTTCGTCAATAGCTTCAGCAATTAGTTTATGAACTGTACCATGTCCGCAGCCAGGGCAATAATGTGTTGTTTTCTGGCCGGGACCTTTTCTGTCGAAGGTATCGTAGAATGCTGACGGCTTAGTATGCTTAATCATGGTACTTTCCCCCTTTAAATTTCTTTCTTTGTTTTTTCGACGAGTTCCGTTACAGTCGGGACATAGCCGCCGTACCAATTGAATCTCTTCACAGGAATTTTGGATTTTACTGCAAGTTCTACATCATTGGCCATCATCCCGTCATTGAGTTCGACTACCATCATTGATTTAACTTTTGAGGATAGTTCCATGAGGCGCTTTTCCGGGAACGGGAATAAAGTTTTAGGTCTGAAGAGACCGACTTTCAGTCCCTGTTTTCTTAACTCTCTGACTGCTGTAAGAGCTATTCTTGAGCAGATTCCAAATGCCACGAATATATGCTCGGCATCTTTGACAGATGTTTCTTCAAACTCTGTGGCTTCTCTTTCTATTTTGGCATATTTTTCGCGAAGAGCGTCAATATTGGCAGACAGAATTTCTCTTTCCATAAAGAGCGATGTGATAAGGTTGTGTCTGCTTGGTTCATCCGCGTAAACAGCCCAGTCTTTTCTTTTGCCGTGCAGAACTTTTGTCGGAAAAGAGACAGGTTCCATCATCTGTCCGATGTATGCATCAGCCAAGACAAATACACATACGCGGTATTTGTCGGCAAGTTCGAAAGCTTTGTAAGTGAAATCAGCCATTTCCTGAACTGAATTCGGTGCGAGGACAATATTTCTATAGACACCGTGGCCGCCGCCTTTTAGCACCATATTATAGTCACTTTGTTCAGGCCAGATATATCCAAGTCCGGGTCCGACTCTCTGTACATCTATTATGACAGCCGGGACATTGGAGCCTGCTATGTACGATATACATTCTCCCATAAGCGCCACACCGGGACTCGAAGAGGAAGTCATCACTCTTGCTCCTGCTGAAGCTGAACCAAGAATCATATTGATAGCTGCTATTTCGCTTTCAGCTTGAAGGAATGTTCTCCCGGCTTTGGTAAAATAGTAGGCGGCTGAATGAGCAATTTCGCTTGCAGGAGTAATAGGATAACCAAAAAAGTGAGTACATCCGCCAAGCAATGCGCCATGTATTACGGCGTCATTTCCTTTCATTAGCTTCTTCATTTACTTCTTATCCTCCTCTTCTTTGATTACCGTAATGGTTCCTGGTTCAGGGCAGACATAGAAACATATTCCGCACCCTATGCATCCGGGGTTTTCGAATTTGGCGTACTGGTAACCCATTTTATTGATGTCTGAGCCAATTACTATGCAGTGCTTTGGACATGCTTCGACGCAAACTCTACAGCCTTTACAGACGGTAGAATCAAGTTTTATATAACTCTTTGCCATATTCTTACACTCCCTTGAAGTAATCGTTTTCATCGAAACTTTCGACATAGGAATTGATCTCACTGATGGCCTCTGAGATTTTATGAGGCGCATCTTTTATTTCAATCCTATGACCTGGGCATCCAAGTCTGGCGCAGGCTACAATGCGGTTTTTACCGGGCAAGTTCATCTGAACAGCCTTTTCGCATTTGCATCCATCTTCTTTGCATCTGTCTTTGACGAGCAAGCTTACTGAACAAACAGGGCAGCATATATCAAAGGAATCAAGCGATTCGGAGTGCTTCGGTATAAAACTATAAAGTTTTGAGTGGCTTCCCCAGAAAGCATCCAGGAAGAGAAATCCGCCTGAAAAACCATCGCTGATTTTAAACTTAATTGTGTTGGCACCATGTATCTGAATCGATGTGCTCATCAAGCTATGGCCATTTGGGCAAAATAAATTTTCGACGACCAGGAAGGTATCGCTTCCTTTTTTAATGAGTTTAATTCCTCTTGGAATGGAATCGAAGAATTGCTTTGGAATTTCTTGTCGGACTATATCCATTGCTTAACTCCTTTTCTTAGTGTTTAAAATTTATGAATCAATATTATTTATATTCGTGAAGAGGCGCTTTACCGTTTACAGAGAGCATAGAACCGCTGAAAAGCGCTTCCATTTCATCCTCGCCTGGGAACACCATCACTTTGGTAATGAATTCTACTTTGGCTTTGATGTAATTAGTTATATAAGGCTCAAAGGCTAAGCCGCCGGTGATAACGATGGCGTTAACTTTTCCGTTTAGGACTGCTGACATAGCGCCGATTTCTTTCGCGACCTGATAGAGCATGGCATCGAGCACGAGTTTGTATTGGACATTGCCAGATTTGGCGGCTTTAACAACTTCTCTAATATCCGATGTTCCGAGATGAGCAAATATCCCGCCTTTGCCGTGAATTTTCTTGAGCATCACAGCCTTATCGTATTTTCCTGAGTAGCACATATTAACAATGTCTTCAGAAGTGACTGTTCCGCTTCTTTCCGGCGACATCGGGCCTTCGCCGTAAACACCATTATTTACATCAATAACTTTACCATTTTTGTGCGCTCCAACAGTAGTTCCGCCGCCCATATGAGCCACAATAAAGTTGGCATTTTCATATTCCAATCCGAGAGCTTGAGCAGCTTTTCTGGCAGTTGCTTTCTGATTTAAGGCATGAAAAACCGGAGTCCTTTGAATTTCAGGAAAACCTGTAATCCTTGCCACATCTTCAAGCTCATCAACTACTATCGGGTCAACTATATAAGCTTTGACTCCCGTTCTCTTGGCTATATCGTAGGCTATTATGGCGCCGAGATTGCTTGCATGCTCCCCTCTTGCGGCGATTCTGAGGTCTTCAATCATTTTATCATTTACTATCCATGTTCCGCTTTGGATGGGTTTGAGAAAACCGCCCCTGCCGACAATAAAAGCAAAATCTTTTTCGGCGATATTGTTATCAGCAAGAAATTTCTGCAAAGCATCTGACCTCAAATTCTGCTGATCTGCGACTCTGGAAAACTTCGCAATTTCCTGTGGATCATGTCTTATGACTTCGCTTTTAACTATTTCACCCTTGAGGTTGAATACTGATATTTTTGTCGAAGTAGATCCGGGATTGATGACCAATACAAGATTTTTCATTGTTTAAGTTTTCCCTTTAGCTAATTTTAGGGTCTGCCTTTGAGAGCAAACTTGCCATTACTATTGAGTTATATTTAACTTCATGTGAATCAGAACGCGATGTTACCACGATTGGGGCTCTGGCTCCGGCGATCACTCCGGCGCAGAAGTCCACTGAGAAGAAGTTAAATGTCTTGTACAGGACATTTCCCACTTCAATGTAGGGCACGACGATGATGTCTGTGTTGCCTGCTACCGGACTCTTGATGCCCTTGTGCTCTGCGGCATTCATGGAAATAATATTGTCAAAGGCAAGCGGGCCGTCAACTATGCATCCTTTGATCTGTCCTCTGTCATTCATTTTGGAGAGGACAGCCGCATCAATTGTAGCCTGCATATTGGGAGAGACAGTTTCAACGGCGCAAACCAGAGCCACATTGGGCGTCTTAATCCCGAGTTTATGAGCTACGGATACAGCATTCTCAATTATGGCTTTTTTCTCCATGATTGTGGGCATGATATTAATTGCAGGGTCAGTCATGAGAATTGGGCGCTTTCTAAGGCATCCGCTGAAGATAAACATTGAGATGAAACTCAAGAGTTCGCTTTGTCTAAGTCCCCACTCTTTATTTAATACGGCTTTCAGGAAAGTCGAGGTGTGAACTAGTCCTTTCATCACCATCTGGGCTTCACCGCTGGAAACCATCTTTATGGACTTTTCGCATGCTTCGCCATCGCTTTTGGCGTCAATGATTTCAGCATTGAAATTGTAGGCATAGCTATCCATCATGGATTTGATCTTGTATTCATCCCCGATGAGGATAGGCTCGATGATCCCATTCTGGACTGCTTTTTTAACTGCCAGGAGCACATCAGTGTCTTCCGCAGTCGCCACAGTCATTCTTAACGGGCCGCCGGTTTTGGCGTAGTTAACCATTGCATTTATGCTGTCAAACATAATTCTCCCCTTCTCAAGTTTATCGAATTTGTATCTTAAAATTTATTCAAACTCAGTGAAACTATTCACGCTTCTAATATCTGGCGCATCGGCAAAAATCATCGCCAGCCTGTCAACTCCGAGCGCGCAGCCGGCAAACTCTTTCATCCCGCTTTCGAGAGCTTCAAAGAAATCTCTGTCTTCAGGATATTCCGGCAATCCCTTTTCTTTGCGATTAGCGTGAGCTTTTGCAAAACGAAATTTTTGTTCATTATAGTTGGTAAGTTCTGAATAAGCATTAGAAATCTCAATTCCGCCTAAATAAAGTTCCCATCTTTCGGCAGTTTTGGGATTTTTAGGATTTAATTTAGAAAGCGCCGCCATTTGAGCAGGGTAGTCTTTGAGTACAACGGGGCGGTTTTTTGGGAGATTAGGTTCGACCTTTTCCACTAGAATGAGTTCAAACTCATTATCTTCTATTGCCTTGTACGGGTCAGCAGAAGCGAATTGATTAAAGGCTTCTTCTACGGTATAAACAGCCCAATCTGCACTGAAATCAATATCATTGCCTCTGAAAGGAACTATCGCTGAACCTTTAATTTTAATGGATATATCCAATAGCATTTCTCTCAAAAAAGCCATCAAACCGTCGTAATGTTGATTTGTTTCATACCACTCGAGCATGGTGAATTCGACATTATGATTCCTGGAGATTTCTCCAGATCTGAAGCATTGGCCGATCTGAAAAATTTTCTCAAAACCTGCCGCTGAAAGCCGTTTCATGTGAAGTTCTGGAGACGAGCGCAAAAAAAGAGCTCCTGTTTGAGGAGCATTGATATAATCCTCCGGAGCAGGAGCTTTAATTATCAGTGGAGTATCTGTTTCAATGAAGCCTTTACTGAAGAAAAAATTTCTGATTTCCCTCGTCAGACGGCTTCTGAGAATTAGATTTTCTCTAAGAGTTTCTAACCTGATTATGTCCTTAGGCTTTTTTAACTCTTTCAACATATTCGCCTGTTCTTGTGTCTATTTTGACTATGTCATCCTGGTTAATAAAGAGAGGAACTGCTATTTCATAGCCGTTATCTAGCTTGGCAGGTTTAAGAACATTCTGAGCTGTGTCGCCTCTGGCGCCGGGTTCAGTAGCAACAATTACTTTTTCAATAAAGAAAGGAAGTGTAACTTCGACCGGTTTGCCATTGAAGAGAAGGACATTGCAAAGAGCTTCTTCCTGAAGAAAGTAGGCCTGATTTTTCAGAACATCCTTGGATATGCGCATTTCTTCATAAGTTTCGACATCGCTGAATATGTAGAATTCACCTTCTTTGTAGGAATAATACATTTCTCTTTCTTCAAGATCGGCTTTTTCGATGCCCTTATCTGAAGAACGGTAAGTTCTATCCATTGTGGAGCCTGTCAGCAAGTTTTTCATCTTGCAGCGGTACATTGCCTGACCTTTGCCTGGTTTGCAGAATTCGAATTCTGTAATATTCCAGGGCTGACCATCAATTTCTACTTTTAATCCCTTCTTAAGTTCTGATACATCCATTTGGAGCCTCCTAAAAATTTTTAAATTACATAAAAGTGCCTTAGAATAAGTTTAAAGGCGAACATTTTCAACTAAATTTTGATTCTCTTATGTCTTAAAAGCTTACTGCTTAGGATTGAAAGAACGCAATAGAAAGCTTATAATCGAGTTCATATCAACTTCATAAATTTCTAAAATATAATCGGTGCTATGACTATTATGGTTTCAAATAAAAGCGACATATTAAAAAAGCTCCTTCAGGAAAAGATTTTAATCCTTGACGGGGCCATGGGAACGATGATTCAGGGTTATAAACTTACCGAAGACGACTTCAGAGGATCACTTTTTAAGGATGCAAAAAAACTTTTGAAGGGCAATAACGACCTTCTTTGCTTAACAAAACCTGAAATTATCGCTGAAGTCCATAGAAAATACCTTGATGCCGGCGCCGATATTATTGAAACAAACTCTTTCAATTCTACTGCTGTTTCAATGGCTGAATATGGTTTGAAAAGCAAAGCTTATGATATGGCGAAAGCCGCCGCCCAGATAGCCAGGAAAGTCGCAGACGAATACACCGCTAGAAATCCTGATAAACCGCGTTTTGTAGCAGGAGTCCTTGGCCCGACAAGCAAGACAGCCTCCATTTCCCCGGATGTTAATAATCCCGGATTCAGGGGAGCGTACTTTGATGATTTCGTTAAATCCTATAAAGAATGCGCAAGAGCATTAGCTGAAGGCGGAGCTGATATTTTGCTTATTGAAACTGTATTTGACACGCTTAACTGCAAAGCCGCTATTTATGCCATACTGGAACTTTTTGAAGAAGAGAAGTTCGAACTTCCGATGATGATTTCAGCTACGATTACGGACAAGAGCGGGAGGACTCTTTCCGGTCAGACTGTAGAAGCGTTCTGGGCATCAGTCTCTCATGCTCCGCTTTTGAGCGTAGGTTTTAATTGCGCTCTTGGCGCTGAAGAGATGCATCCTCATATAAAAGCATTATCAAATATCGCAAATACATTCATAAGCTGTCATCCGAATGCAGGTTTGCCGGATGAATTTGGGTTATATCGACAGACCCCAGAAAGAATGGGGCAGATAATTAAAGGCTTTGCCGCTGAAGGAATTTTAAACATCGTAGGCGGATGCTGCGGAACCAATCCTATCCATATTAGAGAGATAGCAAAAGTCGTTGACGGAATGACTCCAAGGGTTATTCCAAAGCCCAAAGAGTGCTGCTTCCTGAGCGGCCTTGAGTATTTTGAAATTACGCCTCAGACTAACTTTGTTAATGTAGGAGAAAGGACAAATTTTTCCGGCTCTAAGAAGTTTGCAGATTTAATCAGAGCAAAGAAATACGAAGATGCTTTATCCATAGCAAGACAGCAAATAGAAAGCGGCGCGCAGATTATCGATGTGAATGTTGACGACGCGATGCTGAACTCTGAAGAAGAGATGAAAATATTTTTGAACCTGATAGCATCAGAACCTGAGATAAGCCGTGTTCCTGTGATGATAGATTCATCCAAATGGAGTGTGATAGAGTCAGGGCTGAAATGTCTTCAAGGTAAGGGCATTGTTAACTCCATAAGCCTTAAGGAAGGCGAAGAAGAGTTCATCCATCATGCTCGCATTATAAGGAAGTATGGCGCGGCTGTAATCGTGATGGCTTTTGATGAGAAAGGGCAGGCGGACACTTACGAACGCAAAGTGAGCATCTGTTCAAGAGCATACAAAATACTGGTTGAAGAAGTTGGTTTTCAGCCTAATGACATAATATTCGACCCGGCAATTCTTGCCATCTCTACAGGCATGGAGGAACACAACAATTACGCTCTTGATTTCATCAATGCTACAACTGCGCTCAGGCAAAAGTTTCCATTCTCCGGGATTAGCGGCGGAGTGAGCAATTTGTCATTCTCCTTTAGGGGAAATAACGCCTTGAGAGAGATGATCCATTCAGTATTCCTCTATTATGCTATTAAAGCAGGGATGACGATGGGCATAGTTAATGCCGGGCAGCTGATAAATTTCGATGATGTTCCCAAGGATGTTTTGAAACTCATTGAGGATGTAGTTCTCAATCGGACTTCTGATGGAGCAGAAAAACTTCTGGAGAGAGCAATTTCTCTGAAAAGTGACTCTAAGGAATCCAAACAGGATATGTCATGGAGAGAAACTTCGGTCGAAGAGAGGATTGCTCATTCCATAGTTAAAGGCATCACTGAATTCATCGATACTGACATCGAGGAAGCAAGACTTAAATACAAGAATCCTATGAGCGTTATCGAAATACCATTGATGGATGGAATGAACAAAGTCGGTGAACTTTTTGGAGCTGGCAAGATGTTTCTTCCACAGGTGATCAAGAGCGCCAGAGTGATGAAAAAGTCAGTCGGCTATCTGACACCGTTCATTGAGGAGCAGAAGCTTGGCATGACTACTGTCAAGAGTGTCGGAAAGATAGTGATGGCGACTGTCAAAGGCGATGTTCATGACATCGGCAAAAATATTGTCAATGTGGTACTCCAATGCAATAACTATGAAATCATTGACCTTGGTGTGATGGTGCCATGTGAAAACATCATCAAGGCGGCCATCAAGGAAAAGGCTGACATCATTGGTTTGAGCGGACTGATTACTCCATCACTTGAAGAGATGGTTAATGTCGCCAGAGAGATGGAGCATGCCGGGCTCAAAATACCGCTCTTAATAGGCGGCGCTACGACATCATCAGTTCACACGGCAGTCAAGATTTTCCCATCATACAAAAACGGCGTTGTCACTCATGTAAAGGACGCTTCGCTGGCTGTGAATGTGGTTAGCTCTCTTATGGGGAGTTCGGCTAGTCAATATACTGAGAAATTAAGAGAAACTAATAGAAATATAGCCCAGAGTTATGAGTTGGCGTCACACAAAAGAGAGTTAGTCAGTTTAGAAGGCGCCAGAGCTAAATCATTTAAGATAGACTGGAATAACTTTAAAGTTCGCAAACCATCATTTACAGGGATAAAAGTTCTGAAAGATTATCCGATTGAAAAACTCCTCAAATACATAGACTGGACATTCTTCTTCAATGCATGGGAACTCAAAGGCAAGTATCCCCAAATTCTTGATGATAAGGAAAAAGGCGAAGAAGCTAAAAAATTATTCGCTGATGCCAAAGAGATGCTTGACTACATTATTAAGACAAAGATTCTAAAAGTTAATGCAGTATTTGGTATATTCCGGGCAAATTCTGTCGGGGATGACATCGTGCTTTACAAAGGCGACGCACCAGATGAGATAGTATCAACTTTCTACAATCTTAGACAGCAAATTAAACCATCTGAAGGAGCAGAAAGTTTTATTTCTCTTGGCGACTTCGTGGCCCCGAAAGAGAGCGGTATTTCTGATTATATCGGTATATTTGCCGCAACAGCAGGAATAGGCGTAAGTCAGCTCGAAAAACAGTTCCTCAAACAGCATGACGACTACAAGGCAATAATGGTTAAATCCCTTGCTGACAGACTTGCAGAGGCTTTTTCGGAACATCTTAATGAACTTCTGGTCGAGGAATATTGGACGACTTTGAAAGATATCTCATGGTTTTTCAGAGGTATCAGACCAGCAATCGGCTATCCGACATCGCCTGACCATTCAGAGAAAGTCACACTCTTTAACACACTTAAAGTTACTGAAAATATCGGAGTAGAGCTCACCGACCACTACTCAATGTCGCCTGTGGCATCTGTCTGCGGTTTTTATCTGATGAACCCAAAGGCTGAATATTTTTCAGTTGGAAAGGTTAACAAAGACCAACTAGAGGACTATACTCTAAGGAAAGGAATACCTTTAAGCTTGGCGGAAAAACTTCTGTCCGAGTCTTTGGCTTATGAGAGGTAATCACTTATTTGACTGAATATCCAATATCCAACAAGGAATATCCAATAATGAAGGAAAGTAGAAAGTTCGATTTGCAAGAACGATTTATAGATTATGCTGTGAGCATAATCAAACTTTCTGAAAAACTGCCTGAAACAAAAGCCGGAAAGCATATTTCATCTCAAATATTAAGAAGCGGAACATCTCCAGCCGCCAATTATGGAGAAGCTCAAAGCGCTGAATCAAAAGCTGATTTTATCCATAAACTGAAGATAGCTTTAAAAGAACTTCGTGAAACAGAAATATGGCTGAAGATTATTGTTCGATCGAAAATGATTAATTGTTTAGACGAAATAAGCGTTATAATAAAAGAAACAGATGAATTAATTTCAATATTATTCAAGTGTATAGAAACGGCTAGCAAGAGAAAGAGCGTTAGCGATTGATACTTGAAAATTGGATATTCCTTGTTGAGTGTTGGATATTCAATAATTCATAAATAATGAGAATTTAAGTTAAAGCTAATTTATAAAAAATGGAGGAAATAATGTCCAGCAAGAAAACGATTTTATGTATTGGAGCAGGGTATGTAGGCGGACCAACTATGGCTATGATAGCCAAAAAATGTCCGGATTATAAAGTTATAGTAGCCGATATCAATCCTCAGAGAATAGCCGAGTGGAATTCTGATGACCTTCCGATTTACGAACCTGGTCTTGATGAGGTAGTTAAAGGAGCAAGAGGTAAAAACCTTTTCTTTACAACTGATGTAAATAGCGCTATTAAAGAAGCCTATATCATTTTCGTAAGCGTAAATACTCCTACCAAGATGTTCGGTCATGGCAGAGGCAAGGCTTCTAATCTTCAATATTGGGAAAAGACTGCAAGAAATATTCTAACTTATGCTGATGACGATAAAATAGTTGTTGAGAAAAGCACACTTCCTGTCAGAGCCGCTGATGCTATGGCTAAAATACTTAACTCTAATACAAGAGGTTTGAAGTTTGATGTTCTTTCAAATCCTGAATTTCTTGCAGAGGGCACGGCTGTAGCCGACCTTGAAAATCCTGACAGAGTCCTAATCGGCGGCATGGAAACTCCATCCGGCAAAGCGGCAGTTCAATCTCTTGTGGATATATATGCTAACTGGATCCCGAGAGAAAGAATTCTGACAACCAATGTATGGAGCGCTGAACTGTCTAAACTGGTTGCAAATGCCTTGCTTGCCCAGAGAATTTCATCAATCAACTCAATCTCAGCTTTCTGCGAAAAGACTTCTGCCAATATCACTGAAGTTTCAAGGGCAGTAAGAGCAGACTCAAGAATAGGCTCAAAGTTCCTAAATGCCAGCGTAGGTTTCGGCGGTTCATGCTTCAAGAAAGACATTCTGAATCTTGTTTACCTTTGCGAATATCATAATCTTCCTGAAGTGGCCGAGTATTGGGAACAGGTAGTCAAGATGAATGAGTACCAGGAAAAGCGCTTTGTGATGAGAGTGCTTGAAAATATGTTCAATACTGTGGCTGATAAGAAGATTGCGATATTTGGTTTTGCATTCAAAGCAGACACAGGTGACACCAGAGAATCCCCGGCCATTTATATATCTCAGCTTCTCCACGAAGAAAAGGCCAAACTTGCCATATATGACCCGAAGGCAATGAAAGAAGCAAAAAAAGATCTTGCAGATCTGGATCAATCGCTTATCGAATACTGCAAATGCCCTTATGAAGCGGCAAAAGATGCTCATGCAGTTCTGATTCTTACTGAATGGAAAGAGTTCAAGGACTATGATTATGCAAAGATTTTAGCATCCATGACTAAACCTGCTTTTATATTTGACGGAAGAAATATTCTGGATCATGAAGCTCTTTACAAGATTGGATTCAATGTGTTTCCGATTGGAAAAGTAGCGCTTACTCATCTGAAGTAGAATTGTCAAAATCAAAAGGACTTATAGGCAGAGAAGCTTATAAGTCCTGTTTTATTTTACGAGATGGAGGGACTCAGTCCTCTGAGTCCTAAATATGGTCGATGTGGACATCGACCCTCCACTTATTTTAGAAGGATCTTATCAAATTAAGGATTTTATCGCGCTTCTGAATCATCTTTTCTTTTGTGTCTGCTTCAAGATTAAGGCGCAGAAGTGGTTCAGTATTGGATGTCCTGGCATTGAACCACCAGTCATCGTATTCTACTGAGAGACCGTCAAGTTCAAGAATCCTACCGTCAAGGTGCTTGTTTCGGAGCATCTCCACGACACCTTTTGGATCATGGACTTCAGAGTTTATTTCGCCTGAAGCAAAATACTTTCTTAGAGGAGCGACAAGTTGAGCCGAACTTTTTCCTGATGAACATACAAGGTTTGCAAACTTCAGCATAGCCAGAGCCTGCGATTCAGCTATGAAATTTTCCTTGAAATAATAGTGACCGGAAAGTTCGCCTGCGAAGACTGCTCCTGTCTCTCTCATCTGGGCTTTTATGAATGCGTGGCCGACTCTGCACATGATAGCATTGCCGCCATTTGCTTCGATGCATTCTTTAACTGCTCTGGAACTTCTCAGGTCATAAAGAATGGTCTGTTTTCCATCTTTGAGTATGTCCTCTGCTATCAGCGCTGTAAATAGATCCATCGGAATGATATTACCGTCGCTGTCAACGAATCCACATCTGTCAGCATCTCCGTCAAATGCTGCTCCGAAATCGGCTCCAGTTTCTTTTACTTTTTTGCATAAGTCATGAAGTGTCTCAGTAATAAGCGGGTTAGCTTCGTGATTCGGGAAATTGCCGTCGAGTTCTTCATACATCGGCACGAGGTCGAAGAGATCTCTGATGCCTTTGATTTCGGCTGAACCCATGGAGTTTGCGAAGTCAGCTACGACCTTGAGTTTTCTATTGAGTTTGGAGAATTTTCTGATGTGTGCGCCATATTCGGGAGATATATCGTAATCAATGACTTTTCCTTTAATAGGCGCTTCATACCATGAGCCTTCCTTGACTATCTTTTCGATGTCCTTGATGCCGGTTTTGCCACTGATTGGGACTACATTTGCTCTGCATGGTTTGAGACCGTTCCATTCAGCAGTGTTATGTGATGCTGTAATCATTATGCTGCCGTCTGCCTTGAGTGTGCCATTTGCAAAGTATGTCATCGGAGTGGAGCATAAACCGATATTAATAACATCCGCTCCGGCAGAGTTCATGCCTTTTGTGAGAGCATCGAAAAGCCCTTTTGAGTGAGACCTCATATCATATCCGACAACGATTTTTTTGGCATTCAGGTATTTAGCGAACGCATTACCTATTTTTTCGACAATAGCCTCATTTATCTCAGTAGGATAAATCCCTCTGATATCATATGACTTAAAAATAGAGGACATAACAAAGTTTTCCCTTTTTTAAAATTGATTGAATCTGATTGATAATGGTATCCTGAAATAAATTTTATTACTAGAGTATAACTGGATAAATAGGGCAGGCCGAAAACGCAGTCATCTTATTTCAGATGTCTATAGATCGACCTATCATAAATCAGGATTTAGCTGCAATGAGTTGAGGTACTTCTTTTTTTAGGTTTTCGAGCTCGTATAATATATTTGAAATTGTGGACTCAATTTCATCCTTTTTCAGTTCATCCATATGGTGCGCGATCATGTCGCAGTATTTACCGAGTTTAGGGGCGCCCAAGGAGAGAGCGGAACCTTTGACGGAGTGGCACTGTTTGGAAAGCTCTTCGAGTTCTCCGCCTTTGAACATTTTGTCAATTGTTTCTCTTGTTTCGGGTAATGTTTTTTGAAAGTAATCCATAAGCTCAAGAGCTGAACTTATACTGACATCGTTGACTAATCTTTGAAATTCCTGAATATCAATTGAAGTGTAATTATATTCATTAGTTTTAGTTAAGCTTTTCCCTTCAGTAATTGATGGGTTAGCAGTGGATTGGAGATAGGAAGAAATTTTTTCTATAAAATCATTCTTTGTAAAAGGTTTAGCAAGTATTTCGTTCATCCCGCATGAAAGGCATTTTGTCCTGTTTTCCGCCAATGCAAATTCCCATGAACTTCCTCCATGTGTCAGCAGCCTTTTTCAACATTCCAATTAACGATTCCCTTTTGCCCGATTATGGGTCTTGCACAACATCTGACAGTTCCTGGCATCAGTAACCCCACCCTTGCTCCATGCTGCTACATGGTCGGCGTCCATTTCACCCAATTTCCAGATTTTACTCTTGTTGGCTTCATGACCAATAGTACAAAGCGGACAGTTTGATTCACCTTTAGTTGCAGCTTCCGCAGTCTGTGTTGAATAAACGGCTTTCCTGGTTGCCTCATCAAAAACCCGGACATTAAGCAATTTTGAATCGACAGAACCGCCAAGGATATATTCAAAGATACCTTTACGGTCTTTGATATAAGAGTCACTGCAAAGCGTCTGCACTTCTGTTGACACCTTTTTCGGATCATAAGCCTGCTTGTGATATTCCTCGTACAAGTGACCCCACGCCAGACCGCGCATCTCGCTCTCAACATCGGTAAATACGCTGGAAACCCATTCGATCACACTATTGAAATAGGTTTTTAATTCAGTAATGTTCGTGTCGAAGCGGTGTCGGCTCATATACTCGCTAATGTTACCTTTGCTTACCCAATCCAGAGCGCATTCCAGAAACTCCTGCCGGTTGGCGCTACCTGATACATAGGCGCTCCATTTTTGGATGTTGGAGTTCTGGCTATTACTAAACTCCTCTTTGCCAAGTGTTACAAAAGGTCCTGAGAAGATGGCGTTGAGTAATTCCTGATCGTTGAGCGGAACACCGGAAATATTTATTGTACGAAACCATTGTTTTATCTCAGTTTCAGTGCCTTCACATTCGTAAATGGTTAGTTTCGTTTCCCAAACTTTGGACTGCTTATCGGCAGCAATACCGCTAAAATATTGCTCCATACCGTTTTCATCCTTAACGGCAAATTTGTTCGTTACAAACCTTCCGAAACTGGTAATACGTTGTTGGCCATCTAAAACTTCAAACTTATCGTCACTCACTTTAACGAAATAAATCAAACCCAACGGATAGCCCTTGAGGATGGATTCGATGACGGCCACATCTTTTTTACCATCGGCGTAGATATAGTTGCGCTGATACTCCGGTTGGATGGTTAATTTGCCCGATAAGCCAAACAACCCCTTGCCTTCAAGTTCGTTATAGACAAATCCTTCGCAGATTTCTTTAACTGTGATGTGAGTTTTTAAGATTGTCCTCATAATTCCTTGTTCTTATGCTTGATGAAGATCCGTTTGTATACTCTCTCACCTCCAACCATGGGTTGTGAAACTTTACTAGACTCATCCCACAAGCCCCTAGAGAAACCTCTCCCCTCACTTTCCGTTGCGCCAACAATCTCAAATTGCTCGGGCGAGTATTTGTCAAGAAAGCTAATTGGAACACCCATTACTCCGTCGTAATCGCCCGGGATTGCGTCAGTAAACGGTACTTCAATAGCATCATAGTTATCATAGTGAGCATATGATTCCTTCCCTTTAACTTCCTTGTGTTTGCTGTATTTCAGGTTATCAGCCTTTGTCATTAGTTGCAATGGTTGATGGCGCCGACCGTGGTCAATATTTGTAAACCAACAAACATTCCTAAACTTCACTAAACCAGTTTCGGGGTTATAAACTCCAACCGCGTATTCTTTGGCAAAAGTCGTTGAAAAATACGCATTGCCAGCATGAAAACCGTTTCCCATCCACATTTTATCACCTTTAATAAGTGGAAAAACTTCCTTGTAGGTAATTGCATTCATGTTGCCGATAATCACAAATTGTTTATCTGCCTCCATGATCCACCCTAGAAAATCACTGAACAGTGAGAAAGGTGGATTGGTAATGATGATATCAGCTTCGTCACGCAGCTTTTTGATCTCGTCACTTTTAAAGTCGCCATCGCCTGCCAGGTAATGCCACTCTAAATCATTCACATCCACTTTGCCATCACCGGTCTTGTCGTGTGTCAGGGTAAATATTTTTCCGTACCTGGTAGTTTTATATTGATCGTATTGGGGATCATTTACTTCAAAGAGCGTTGGCTGGTAGTTAATTTTATATTTTTTACTGTCTGCGGCGTAGCTGGTACTTATGAGCTTTTTTAGACCAAACTGTTCGAAATTCTGGGCAAAAAACTTGGTGAAGTTGCTCCACTCTGGGTCATCACAGGGCAACAGCACTGTTTTACCCCGAAACACATCAGGGTTGAATTCTAAATATGCATTGATTTCTTTTTCGATATCGTGGTACTGAGTGTAGAACTCATCGTTTTTTGCATTTTTAGCGCTTGTGAGATTACTGTTTGCCATATTATTTTTTTATATGTCGTTTTTTTTGCTTGCCATCAACGGTTTAGTTTTACAAGTCTAGCGGATAAGGTCTGATAAAAGAAGAGAAAAATAGAAAAAACCGAGGTTTGAGTTCAGATTGGCGGTGGATAGTTCAATGTGAAGAGCTAATAGTACTCCCGAAAGAGCTGAAAGATCATTGTTTACTGCTTAAAGGGAACTATATATGGCGGACATGGAAATGTATGCTGTGAGGTAAGGCACTGTCTGGAGCATATATGGCCATGTTTGGTATCAGGCATTTACCTGTATGCTTTGGACAGATACCTATCACCTCTTCAGGGATACCTATTACCTCTTCAGGGATACCTATCAGCTCTTCCGGGAGACCTGTTAGCTCTTAAAAGGGTAATGTCTGCTCTGTATAAGAGAACTGTATGTCGTCTAAATTCCCCTTTCTACAGCATATATTGGAATTTCTAACAGTATAAAGGGCATTGTCTGCTCTGAAAAAGGGACTGTTTGCAATAACCTTAATAATATTTGCTAATGAGTTTGTATTTTTAGTTTTCGCGTTTTAACTTTTGGTGCTTCAGATCATTTGAGATAGATAAATAACATACGGGATAATGTTAAATATTAACCATGCCATAATTTTATGGTATAAAGGAGATCAAATGAGGAAACTAAAAGCGATCATCAGTTTCGAGAAGTACAAGGACCTTGAAGTCGCGGACATTGCCAGCCACATCATTCTAAGTATGACAAATAACGCCTCCTTTCCTGCGCCTCCTGTGCCTTTAAAAACCATTCAGACAGCCTTAACAGCCTACAATGAAGCCCTGAAGAAAAGCTATGAAGGCTCCAAAGCCGACACAGCTACGAAAAACTTAAAGAGAAAAGATTTGCAGGCGCTTCTTTCCACGCTCGGCAACTATGTTAATTTAGTGGCCGACGGCGATGTAGTCATGCTCGACAATTCCGGTTATCCTATTTCGAAAATTCCCGAAACAGTAGGAGTGCTTCCTCCGCCGGCATACCTTCATGTGACAGATTCAGATGTAAAAGGACAGCTCCATGTAGCTGTATCTCCTGTGGCTAAAGCGACAGTTTATGTGATACTTTACTGCGAAGCTCCGGCCCCGGAAGATAATTCAAAATGGCAGGCAAAACTTCTTACCAGGTCAACAGGAACTATTTCAGGGCTGAAAAGCACCACGAGATATGTATTTAAAGCGGCGGCATGCAGTACTGCTTCCAGCGAACTCAACGAGTACAAGTTTTCAGACCCGGTCGAGAGAGTAACTCAGTAACAAGTTTTAAAAGCATTCTCCCGGAAATACGCCATCAAGTCAAACTTGATGGCGATTTTTTGTGTGCCCAGCATGAGTATAAGCTAGACGGTTGAAGTCCGTTACAGAGGGAGACAGCCCCAACTGTTAGTTCAAGGCAAGGGTGTTCATCGTGAGAATAGCCTGTCATTTCGCAGTAAATTGTATTTACTTCCAGGATTCTCCCTTTTGTATCAATCAGAGCAAAAGCATCCATGGAGGTACGCACAACTATCTCATATCCTTTTTTTGCTCTTACTGCTTCTTCTTCTCTAAGCAATTGAATCTCTTCGACTGCTTTCCTGAGTTCTCTGTGGGTTTCTTCGAGGGCGGCTTTATATTTCTGTAACACCAGGAGATTTTTTACTTTAATCTGCAGAATTTCCTTTGAGACGGGTTTGATGATAAAGTCAATAGCCCCGGCCTCAAGGCCTTTGATTGTACGAAGTTCATCTCCGGGCAGGGCTGAAATGAAGAGAACAGGCACGAATTTGTTCTTTGTATCCCGACGGATGAGTTCAATGGCTTCAAAACCGTCTATGCCAGGCATTATGACATCCATCAGTATCAGGTCGAAATTTTCGTCTGTAGTTTTCTGTATAGCCTCTTTCCCTGAAGCAGCAGTAGAGAGGTCGGCATCTACTTCTTTAAGAAGCATGAGGTTTACATTCATGCTTATAGAATCGTCGTCAACAATCAATATTTTCTGTCTTTGAGCCATATTTAGCCTTAATCAGCCTTCTAAAGATGCAGGTCTGGATAAATCTTTTTTGCGCAGTCCGGGCAGATGCTATGGCTGAACTGTATGTCAGAGTGTTCTCTTATGTAGGTATCGACCTGTTCCCAATAGCCTTTGTCATCTCTGATTTTTTTACAGCCGGAGCATATCGGCAAAATTGAACCAAGGGTTTTAATCGTGGCAAGAGATTTATTGAGTTCAGCTATCAACGATTCTTTCTCAGAGATAGTTTTTTCGAGCTCAGCTTGAGTTTTTTCGCGTAGTTTGCGCAATGTAATGTCTTTGGCAAATACATACATCTGATCACTATCGTTGTCATATCTGGCGCCGACCTCCACAGGAATGCAAGAGCCGTCTTTTTTCCGAAGAATAGTTTCAAATCTATCAGAACCAGCGCTTATTATTTTCTGGATATGCTTTTTGACCCCTTCCATATCTTCGTTCACTTCAAGGTCAGCAACATGCATTGAACCAAGTTCATCGTGAGAATAGCCGGTCATTTCGCAGTAAATTGTATTTACTTCCAGGATTCTGCCTTTTGTATCAATCAGAGCAAAAGCATCCATGGAGGTACGCACAACTATTTCATATCCTTTTTTTGCTCTTACTGCTTCTTCTTCTCTAAGCAATTGAATCTCTTCGACTGCCTCTCTAAGTTCTCTGCTGGTTTCTTGCATGGCGGCTTGATATTTCTGTAACACCAGGAGATTTTTTACTTTAATCTGCAGAATTTCCTTTGAGACGGGTTTAATGATAAAGTCGATAGCTCCGAGGGAGAGTCCTTTGACTGTACGAAGTTCATCTCCGGGCAGGGCTGAAATGAAGAGAACAGGCACGAATTTGTTCTTTGTATCCCGACGGATGAGTTCAATGGCTTCAAAACCGTCTATGCCAGGCATCATGACATCCATCAGTATCAGGTCGAAATTTTCGTCTGTAGTTTTCTGTATAGCCTCTTTCCCGGAAGCAACTGTAGAGATGTCGGCATCTACTTCTTTAAGAAGCATGAGGTTCACATTCATGCTTATAGAATCGTCATCAACAATCAATATTTTCTGTCTTTGCGTCATATTTAGCATTAATCAGCCTTATAAAGATGCAGGTCTGGATAAATCTTTTTTGCGCAGTCCGGGCAGATGCTGTGGCTGAACTGTGTGTCAGAGTGTTCTCTTATGTAGGTATCTACCTGTTCCCAATAGCCATTGTCATCTCTGATTTTTTTACAGCAGGAGCATATCGGCAAAATTGAACCAAGGGTTTTAATCATTGCAAGAGATTTATTGAGTTCAGCTATCAAGGATTCTTTCTCAGAGATAGTTTTTTCGAGCTCAGCTTGAGTTTTTTCGCGTAGTTTGCGCAATGTAATGTCTTTGACAAATATATACATCTGATCGTTACCGCTGTCATACCTGGCGCCTATTTCTGTGGGGATTAGTCTGCCGCCTTTGCTTTTGTGAATTGTGTCAAATCTGTCAGCCCCTGTGCTTAATATTTTTTGAATATGTTTTTCAGCAGTTTCGCTTTCTTCAACTGCTTCTATGTCACTAATAGACATAGAGCATAACTCATCGCGGGAGTAACCGATCATATTTGCGTAGGTTCTATTTGCTTCGAGGATTTTGCCTTTGATGTCAATTGTTAAGAAGCCGTCCATGCAGGCTTGCATAATTATCTCATGCGCTTTCTTGGCGTGTATCTGTTCTTTAATGTTAAGTTCTTCGACTTCAATGATTTTCTGGTCAAGTCTTCTTGCGGTAAGTTCGAGTTCTCGTTTGTTTCTCTGCAGTTCCAGCAGATTACTTGCTTTTAAGTTTAATATTTCTTTTCTAACCGGCTTTGTGATAAAATCAATTGCTCCGAGAGTTAACCCTTTGATGATTCGCAGTTCATCCCCTTGAAGCGAGGTGATGAAAATTACGGGTATAGCATTGTTTCTTTCGTCTTTACGGATGGCTTTGATGGTTTCAAAACCGTCTAGGCCCGGCATCATGACATCCGTCAATATCAGGTCAAAATCCTCGACGATGGTTTTCTTGATAGCCTCATCGCCTGACATGGCTGTAACAATGTCAGCATCTATTCCTTTGAGGAGTAAGACATTTACATCCAGACTTATCTTGTCATCGTCAACGACTAATATTTTTTGTCTTTGCGCCATAGTTTTAAATATAAGTTATGGAGGGACTCAGTTTCCTGAGTCCTAAAATAGGTTGATGTGATTTTGACCTTCGTATAGTCAGTTTTTCTAGAGTATATCGCAGGCTGTTCCGTACATTAACTTTGGCAAACTATGATGCTGGGCTATTGTCTGCCCGATGTCTGCAAAAGATTTTCTCCCACCGATGCTTCCAGCTTTAATTGTAGGCCCGAACATAAGAATAGGAATGTGTTCTCTTGTGTGGTCTGTGCCCTTCCATGTAGGGTCGCAGCCGTGGTCAGCTGTTATTACGACAAGGTCTCCGGGCTGGAGCTCTTTCTCAAGTTTTGGAAGGAGTTCGTCAAAATGTTCAAGCGCCCAGGCATAACCCGTCACATCTCTTCTGTGTCCGAAATCAGCGTCAAAATTAACGAAGTTTGTGAATATGATTGTCTTATCCTTGGCAATGGAAAGCTCTTTCAATGTAGCATCGAAGAGAGCGTCAATACCTGTAGCTTTTACTTTCTTTGTGATTCCGTAGTCAGCGAAAATGTCAGCTATCTTGCCAATTGAAACAACTTGTCCGCCATTTTCTTTCATGACATCAAGCAAAGTCGGAGCCGGCGGCTTTACTGCTATGTCATGTCTGTTGCCGGTTCTTGCGAATTCCCCTCTCTTTTCACCTAAAAATGGTCTGGCTATTACTCTTCCGATGCAACCGGTCTTTTCTTCAAAATCATTAAGGACAACTCTGGCTACATCACAGATTTTCATAAGTCTTTCGAGTCCGAAATGCTTTTCGTGGCAGGCAATCTGAAATACGCTGTCAGCAGATGTGTAAACAATTGGTTTGCCTGTCCTGATGTGTTCTTCACCGAGTTCGTCGAGAATATCTGTGCCTGAGGCGTGTTTGTCGCCGAGGATTCCTGAAATGCCTGATTTAGCAACGAATTCAGCGATGAGGTCTTTGGGGAATGTCGGGACTGTTTTTGGGAAATATCCCCAGTCAAACATTACAGGAACGCCGGCAATTTCCCAATGCCCGCTAGGAGTGTCTTTGCCTTTGGAGGTTTCTATGCCGTAACCGTAGGCGCCTGCTATTTGTCCTTCATATCCCAGTGAATGCGAGAGAGCTTTACCTCTGGCTTCTTCAGCGAGTTTCTGGAGCCCGAGTTTCGACAGATTAGGGAGAGTCAATGGCTTTTTGGGTCTTGTTAAAGTGCCTTTAGCGCTTCCTGAAAGGCATTGGTCAACAATGTGTCCAAGCGTATCAGAACCTGTGTCTCCATATTTGTCAGAATCGGCTGTGCATCCGACTCCGAATGAGTCGAGAATCAATATGATTGTTCTTTTCATTTTGAGCTCCATTTTGTTTTTGTTTGATTTCTTTTATTGTCGAATTATAACATATAATTTATCAGTATAAAACATTTAATATTTTACGCAACAGCGGTGATAATAGTTATTCCACAGATTAGAATAACTCACAAATCTTTTATTTGATTATAAGAACTGTAACTGAAAACAATTTAGATGAAGACATTTGATGGTATTGACTTTATAAAAAACCTGCTAAAGTAAAAGAATATGGTGATTTGACAATATTTAACCCAAGGAGATTAAAACGAATGAAAACTGAAAACATCAATCATGCATTCCTCGATGGCGTAATGAAGGGCGAATACCCTGATGTGTATTACCATTTCGGAGTGGACAGCAATGACCCGATCCTGAAAAACTTCAAAAAAGTAAAAGCAGTCGTACTGTGCGGTTCAGGCGGTCGTATAAATGAATTCGCCGAAACATGGAGCAAAATGCACAAGAACCAGAAGATTTACGCTCTGCCAAAGGAAGACAGATTCGTAACTCGTTACTGTCACGGTGTAATTTTTGCTTCACACGGCATGGGTATGCCTAGCGCTTCTATCTGCGTTCAGGAAATGATGAGAATGATTTATTTCCTTAAAGACGGCGATCTTGCTGAAATGGATAAGGTATTCTGGACAAGAGTCGGCACAAGCGGCGGCGTGGGTCTCGAAGGCGGCACAGTGGTAGTTACTACTGAAGGTCTGATGGCTGACCTGAAGCCTTACAGAGTGCTTAATGGCGGATGCGGCGAACATTGGTTTGATGGCAGATTCCCTCTCGATGTTGCTCAGAATATCGTAGATGCCAATGAGAAGAGCGGCATTCCTGTGGTTCTTGGTAAAACTATTGCCGGCAATGAGTTCTTCCTTGAACAGTTCCGTCTTGACGGTGCAGTTTGCATGGAAACTCTTGAGTCTAAAGCCGCATGGCTTAACTGGATTCATGAAAACGGCGTTCGCAATATTGAAATGGAAGGCGCTATGATGGCAGGATTCCTCAATCATTGGGGATTTTCAAAGTTCGCAATGATTTGCTGTACACTTCTTAATCGTCTTAATGGCGATCAGGTGACAGCTACTAAAGAACAACTCCATTCCTACAGCGAAAGCTCAGGAATAGTTCTCTTTAACTACCTTAAATCAATCATAAAGTAGTCTGAATTTATATTCAAAGGCTCAGGGTTTAAAATCCTGAGCCTTTTTCATTTCTAGACAAGTTTATCTACGAGTCTTAAGAACGCTCTGATAGCCGTCTTGAGTTTATCGTCTGGAGTATTTTCTTCTTTGCAGTGTGACAAACCTCGTTCTGACATTGCAAACATCATTACCGTAGGAACTACTTTTGCCATTTCAGCGGCATCATGGAGCGGACCTGAATACATCGTTGTTGGTTCTCCGGTTTCCTCTTTAACAGCTTCCTGACAAAGTTCCACAAGTCGTTTGTCGAAAATCGTGGGATCTATTGTCCAGATTTTGCTCCACTCGACTTTAACTCTGTTATGATGGGCAGACTGATCTGCAGCTACTTTGGCTTCCCTGAATATTTCAGCAAGAACACCCTTGTCAATTGAACGCTGATCAAGCGAAATAACACACTCATCTGGCACAATCGTAACTACATCAGGATGAACTTTCACTTTCCCTACCGTGCATACAGAATTATGCATAAGCGCTATCTCTCTGAACTTAAGGGCAGATTCTGCAGCGGCGAGGAAAGCATCCTGCCTCATTTCAGTCGGAAATGAACCTGCGTGAGCCGCCTGTCCAGTAAATTTAATGAAGTGGCGCTCAACCCCTGTTATTCCATAAACGCAGGCCGCATCCTTATTCTGTTTCTCGAGAACAGGACCTTGCTCGATATGCAGTTCCAATGCCGCTGTGATATTGAGTTTTTTAAAGTCGTCATTTGCCTGAAAGATCTTATCGAGGTTTACTCCATACTGAGTAAAAACTTTTTCAGCTTGATTGCCGTCATTGTCAGATAGTTTTTTCATGCGCTCAATATCAAGATTCCGTGTAACTGCAGAAGAGCCGAATAAACTTACTCCGAAACGCGCGCCTTCTTCATCTGCCCAGTTAACAGCAATAATCGTTTTTTTAGGTTTCCTTCCTGAATATCTGCGTAGGACTTCCAGAGGAGTGAGAGCTCCAAGCGCGCCATCAAGCCAGCCTCCATTTGGGACGCAGTCAAGATGGCTTCCCATAAGTACAATTTCAGAGCTTTCTCCTTCAAGAACAGCCCAGGTATTTCCTGCGGCATCAATTGTTATTTCAGCTCCCGATTGTCTGGCTTTATCGGCAAACCAGTCACGCGCTTTCTGCCACAGAGGAGTCCATGCTACGCGTTGGGCTCCTTTTTCATCAGAGGTTAGTTCGGCTAGTTCGCGGAGGTCTGCGACTACTCGTTTTGCTGATTGATTTAAGTCAAAACTCATAATTAAAATTCCTTTATTGTTAGTACAATCAGTCAGAATTATATCCTACTTGCAATGCTTTTCATCAGAATTGATAAAGTACCGCTTCCTGCTATAATCCTTAATCAAGTGACAAATAAGAATTACAGGACAATTATTCAATATAAAAGCGGGTCTGAATATGAGTTTGCTTATAAAGTCAGGTTTGATAATTACGGCGGCAGGAAACTACAAGGGGGATGTATATGTCGAAAATGAGAAAATTTCGGCAATAGGCGTGAATTTATCGCCTCACTTCATGAATCTTGCAGATGAAGTCATTGATGCAGAAGGGAAATTTATACTCCCGGGAGTGATTGATCCTCACACTCATCTTGCCATGCCTTTTATGGGAACCTATTCTCAGGACGACTTTGAAAGCGGGACAATCGCGGCGGCGTGCGGCGGCGTGACCACTGTAATTGATTTTGCGATACAGCTCAAAGGCGAGACTATAAGACAAACACTTGATAGAAAACATATTATTGCCGGTGGAAAAGTCGCGATTGATTATTCGCTTCACACAGGGATAACAGATTTAACTCCACAAGTCTTAGATGAAATTGAATCTTCTATTTTAAACTACGGAGCCCCGAGCATAAAACTTTTCATGACATACCCATTTAGAGTAGATGATGAAGTTATTCTCCAGATGCTGGCAAGAGCAAAAAATGCAGGCGGACTGATACAGGTTCACGCGGAAAATTATTACATCATTGAATACATGAATAAATTGCTTGAAGCTCAGGGAAAACTTTCTCCCATTTATCACGCAAAGAGCAGACCAAATCTCGCAGAACTTGATGCTGTATCAAGGTTGATAAAATTTGTAGAACTCACAGATTCAAAAGTTTACATTGTTCACCTTTCTTCAAAAGAAGGTTTAGAAGAAATAGGAGCGGCGAGGAAAAGAGGATTAGAAATCTACGCCGAGACATGTCCTCAGTATCTTGTTCTTACAGAAGATCTTTATAATGAACCAGACTGGGGTGGAGCAAAATATGTGATGTCGCCTCCTCTCAGAACAAAAGAAAGCAATCGCGCCCTTTGGAAAGGCATAAAGAGAAGAAATATACAAACTATCGGGTCAGATCATTGCCCTTTCAGTTTCAAAGGACGCAAAGATATGTTTGGCAGAGATGATTATAAGAAAATCCCCAACGGCGTGCCTGGAATAGAAACTACTTTGCCGCTTCTGTATTCTGAGGGAGTCAGAAAAGGGAAAATCACTATCAATGAAATGGTTAGCGTGCTTTCATCGAATACTGCAAGAATTTTCGGTTTGCCTAACAAGGGGGACATCGATCCGGGAAAAGACGCGGATATAATTATTTTTAATCCAGAGCAAAAATTTACCATTTCAGCCGATAAACTGCACATGAATGTCGATTACTCGCCATACGAGGGGATGGAAGTAACCGGTATGCCTGAAGTCGTAATTTCAAGAGGCAAGAAAATTGCTCAATGGAACGGTAAGACCGTAAGCTTTATAGGAAAACCGGGTCACGGCAATTTCATTCACAGGGTTCCTTCTAAAAATATTTAGGATACCTCTGGATTCATTTGATCAAAGCTAACTGAGATGTTTTCACAGAACAATTTCATGCGGTTTCCTGCCGGGTTTGAATTTTATTTCTCCTGCTGTGATACAGTCTTCGACAGGGCAGACAAGTTTGCACAGATGACATCCTACGCAATTATCATTTATGGATGGTTTCCTTGTTTCAGAATTCCAATCAATAGCCTGATGTGCGGCATCACAACATGAGATATAGCATCTTCCGCATCCTATGCACTTATTTGCATCTATTTTTGGGATAATCTTAAAGTCTCTGTCTAGATTATCAGCCGGAATAATGTTACTCAGAGCCAGGCCGATAATATCTTTGACGGAATTAAACTTCTTGGTTCTCAAGTAATTGGATAACCCGCTCTTCATATCCTCAACAATTCTGTAACCATACTGCATGACAGATGTGGTTATCTGTAAATTGGATGCTCCGACAAGGAAGAATTCAAGGGCATCTCTCCATGTTTCTATCCCGCCCATCCCGCTGATTGGGATGTTTTTTAGTTCAGGATGCTGAAGCATCTGAGCAATAAACCTGAGAGCAATAGGTTTAACGGCTTTACCTGAATAACCGGAGATTGATGACTTGCCATTAACTATCGGAAGGCATGTAAATTTATCTATATCTATAGCTGTAATAGCTTTAATCGTATTGATAGCGGCAATTCCTGTGGCTCCGCCTTCAATAGAGGCAATCGCCGGAATTTCCATATTCCCTATGTTTGGAGTCATCTTCGCAAGTATCGGCAGACGCGTTCCATTTCTGGTTGCAAAAGAATAGAGTTTGACCAGTTCAGGGCTTTGTCCGACATCAGAGCCTGTTCCATGCTGAGTCATTTGTGGGCATGAGAAATTACATTCGACTATATCTGCTCCAGACTGCTCTGCATATTTTGCAAGTTCAGTCCATTCCTTTTCATTTGAACCCATAATAGAAGCGATTATGACTTTATGGGGGAAATCTTTCTTGAGTTTTGCTATGGCCTCAAAATCTTTCTCAATAGGCCAGTCAGAGAGCTGTTCCAAGTTTTTGAAGCCAATAAAAGGAGTGGATTCTTTACCTATTGCATCAAACCTTGGAGAACATTCATCACAGTTGATTTTGGTAATTGTCTTATATGCAGCTCCTCCCCATCCGGCTTTAAAAGCCCTGGCGCACATGTCATAACCGTGGCTCACAGGAGATGAGGATAAGAAGAATGGGTTTTCGCATTTAACGCCACAGAACTCTATCTCAAGAGAGGTGTCTTTTTGTGTTTTTCCGACACTAAAAGGTTGAGGTTTATTAGATAAAAACTTGTCTATTTCATCTGCGGCTTCCTTTCCTTCTTTGACGGCAAGAACTACTGTTTCTCCGCCACTTGTTATATCTCCAGCGGCAAAAACTCCGTTCAAATTAGTTCGTCTTCCTTTGACAAGTTTAACTCCTCCATTTTTATCGAGTTCTAAATCTGGGAATATTTTCTTTGTATCGTAGGCGAACTGACCTATGGCTTCGATCACAATATCTGCATCCAGAAAAATTTCTGATGAGTCATAAGTGCCTTTTGCATGGATTCCTTTTAAAATGCCATCCTTTACTGAATACTCGACAGGCGTGAAATTCGTATAGAAATCTAACTTGAGATCAGATGCAATTTTGATTTCCTCCTGGGTTGCAGGCATATCTTGAAGTCGTTTTCTATACAGAATCGAAACTCTTTTTGCCGACAGAAAAGCAGAGGTCAGAGAAGAATCTATCGCTACATCTCCTCCGCCGAGGACTACAATTTTTTTATCTCTGACAATATTTTCATCGGCTACTTTTGCTCTGGCAAGAAAGTCAATTGCAGTAAAAACGCCTTTAGTGTCAGAATTAGGTATTCCAAGAGTTTTTGAATTCGTATTGCCTGTCGCAATCAGGAATGCTTTAAACCCCTGGCTTTTGAGTTCATCAACTGAAATATCTTTGCCGACTTCACACTCTGCTTTGAATTGTACTCCAAGTCCTTTGATTCTATTTATTTCGCTGTCAACTATTTCCTGAGGAAGTCTGGACGGGATAATTCCTTTAGAAAGCACTCCTCCAAGAACAGAATCTTTCTCAAACACAGTTACGGTATAACCTTTTAGGGCAAGAGAAGCGCTTGCGGCAAGACCCGCCGGACCTGACCCGATGACTGCAATTTTTTCTTTAGTTGAGTGAACTTTCTGGAGTATCGTAATATTGTTTTGTTCTTCATATTCAGTGGCAAACCTCTGCAGCAGTCCGATTTTTATTGGTCTATCTATGAGGGCTCTTTTGCAATCCTTTTCGCATAGACCTAAGTATGGGCAAATTCTTGAACATGTAGCACCAAGAATATTTGCTTCCCTTATCGTTTTTGCAGCCCCTGCGAAGTTTTCAAAACGGATTGAGCGGATGAAAGAACCCGGATTGGTATTTGCCGGACAATTTTTACTGCAAGGCGCATCGTGGCATAGCAAACATCTTGAAGCTTCCTGAATGGCTTCTGATTTTGTAAATGAACGGATATGCTCTTTGCGATAATTTTTTTCTCCATTCATAATCTCTCCCTTTCAAAAGCAAGAATATTGCGAGTCCTTATTAAACTGGCTAGTTAATTGAATTGTAAATTATTTACCAATCCCTTACAATCTTTCGAATATAATTATTGTGGATTAGGACTGAAATTTAATTTAAAAACGGAGATATTATGGAGATTTATAAAAAGGCTTATATCGGTAACCATCTGGTAAATATCCTAATAGGGATTGTAGGGCTTCTGATCTTTATCGTAGGCACTTTAATGCCTGGTTCCCCCCATCAGAGAGACTGTTTTCTTGCCGGAGGGATTCTTCTTTCCCTTTCTTCATTTCTAGAGAAGAATGCCTTTTTTACTGTTCTCGAAGGAATAATAGTCATCGATGCGATCCTGACTTATTTTACGAAATCAAATACTCTCATTACCATTATTACTGCGCTGATGGTCATATTGACAATTGTCATATTTGCGGTAAAGGGTTCATTCAAGGATAAATCTCTGATGGTAGGGACGGTAGGCTTGATATTCCTAGCTTTGGGCGTAGGATTGCTAAATCCGATCTGTTACACGATCGGCGGTTTTGTGATTGTTATTTATTCAATATGCGGAATCATGAGAGGTTTGCAGATCGCATGGCTTTTCCTGATACTCAATGCGATTTTTACCGTTACTTCCGCCATTGGCGCTTATGAATGGCTGACTAAGTAATAAAACGAATTATTTTAAAAATAGGGGAGAATCATCTAAATGAAATCTGAAAAAACTATTGGCTCATTTTCTACAGGGATTAAAAATAAACTGCACGAAATACTTGGCTCCTCTTCATATTCAGGTATGATTGAAGCAAAAGATGTGAAAGAGCTTATTGTCATGAGCGGGCTTTCAGAAGAAAAATTCCTGCTCGAACTTCTCAAAGTAGCAAGAGATTTCGCATTGCCGAAGATTTCCAACTTCAATGTAGGCGCTATTTCCTCTGGTATTTCGGGCAATATATATTTCGGTGCAAATCAGGAATTTCCCGGAACTTCGCTTAATTTCACTCTCCACGCCGAGCAGGCATCTCTTTCGAATGCTGCTCTTCACGGCGAACTAGGCATTAAAAGCGTAACTGTCACATATATTCCATGTTGTCTGTGCAGACAGTTTATGCTGGAACTTGACAATGCTATGGATCTTAAAATAATACTTCCAGACAAAACTCTAACGCTTAAAGACCTTGTTCCTTATCCATTCGGTCCGTCTGACCTTGGAATTACGGCAAGATTTATGAGAGAAATAGACAATGGTTTGATGAAAAATGTAACTTGCCCTTCAGACAAAGCAGTAGCATGTGAAGCTCGTAAAGCTGCAAACAAGAGTTATTCGCCTTATTCTAACTCATTTTCAGGCGTGGCTCTGCAAGTTAAAGACGGCAGAATTATGACTGGAAGATACATAGAAAATGCCGCTTATAATATCAGTATGAACCCGATGACAGCGGTTGTTTCTTCTCTCAATATGCATGGTCTGGAATATCATGACATCTGCAAGGCGGTAATAGTCGAACCTAAAAAGAATACTGTTTCGCAGATTGAAACTGCGAAGACTTTACTCAAAGCAGTTAATAACGCGATAGAACTTGAGATTGTAAAGATTGACTAAGAAATTATATTCCATCAATCTTTCGATTCAATTTTGTCCGTAAGCAGGTATGATGAGATTTTTGACAGACCTTTTTTTGGCGTGGCGCTATTTTAAACCCAAAAGAAACGCTGTTTCAGTAATTACTTTGATTTCCATTTTTGGAGTAAGTATAGGCGTTTGTGTTCTAATGGTAGTGCTTGCCATAATGACGGGTTTTACCAATGAGATAAAGACAAAACTCATTGATACCAGACCTCATATTCAGATTCAAAGCTACTCTATTCCTTACATCAAGAATCCAAATAAACTTATCAGCAAGATTGATTCAATGGGCGCAGAGGCTATTGCCAGGGCTCAAGGCGAAGTACTTGTTCAATACGGGGACAAAGTTTCTCCGCAGTATCTAATTGGTATTGATATTGAGCAGGAACCTTCGGCAGATTTAGTAGAGAAGAACATAATCGCAGGGAAATATTCGCTCAAAGACGGTGAAGTTCTCATAAGCTATGTACTTGCTAACCAGTTGGGACTCTCTGCCGGTGATAGTATTGTGCTTCATTCCCCTGCTAAACTCAAGGATATGATCAAATTTGACTCCAGCGGCAAGGTACAGCAGAACCCCAATAAAGTGTATTTGCCATCACAGTTTACGGTTAGCGGCATCTACAATGTAGGAGAATATAATTTTGACTCAAAAGTGCTGATTTCCAATATTGATGATGCTGACTCTCTTTTCGGCTATCCTCTTGGAGCGGCTACCATGATTTCAGTTAAAACTTCAGATCCATTTAATATTGAAGGACTTTATGGGAAGATGGTCAAAGAGTTTCCGGATTATCAGGTGCAAAACTGGAAACAACTGAATAAACAATTTCTCGATGTTCTGGCAGTTGAGAAGAATATGATGTTCTTTGTGCTTGTCTTTATCGTGCTGGTAGCGGCTTCAAGCATTACTAATACGCTTATAACTGTGGTTGTTCAGAAGACTAAGGAAATAGGGTTGCTTATGGCCCTTGGCTCAAGTCCTTCAACTATAATGAGAGTTTTTATCCTACAGGGTTTCTTTGTAGGAACGATAGGAACTCTTGTTGGTCTTGGATTAGGTTGGTGCGTTATTTACTGGAGAACTGATATTTTGCACATCCTTTCTGATGTATTTCATGTAGAGATATTTCCAAGGCAGTTTTATTTCTTAAGCCAGCTCCCGGCTCAGATTGTGCCTGGTGATGTGCTCTTTATTTCTCTTTGTTCAATAATCCTTTGTACTCTTGGAGCCGTTATTCCGGCCTACAGGGCATCAAGGCTTGATCCTGCGAGGGCTCTCAGATATGAATAATATTATCAGTGTAAAAGATGTTTACCGTACATACAAACTCGGGCGCTCATTGATAAAAGTGCTTCGAGGTGTGGATCTAGAAATAGTAAGAGGCGAATGGCTCGCTATGCTGGGAGCCTCGGGAAGCGGTAAAACCACTCTTCTTAATCTTATAGGCGGTCTTGAAAAACCGGATAACGGCAAGATTTTCTATGATGGGGTAGATATTGGTTCTTTGTCTAAAAGAGACAGGTGTAAACTTCGCCTTAATAAAATAGGCTATGTTTTTCAATCATATCATCTTCTGCCTGAGCTTAGTATTCTAGAAAATGCCGCTCTTCCTGCAAGACTTGACGGGAAATCCGCAAAGATTGCCAGAACTAAAGCAGAGGAGCTCCTTGTGAGTATGGGGCTTAAAGACAGGCTCAAACACAGGCCTGTCGAAGTTTCAGGCGGAGAACAGCAAAGGACTGCCATTGCCAGAGCATTGGTTAATGACCCTGATTTGCTTCTTGCAGATGAACCTACAGGCAATCTAGATTCAGCTACAGGGCAGGGGATACTTGAAATATTTAAATCTTTGCATAATAATAGGGCTAGAACAATTATTATGGTTACTCACAATACTGAAGTTGCCGGGCTATCCGAGAGAATCATAAAGATTAAAGACGGGAAAATGGATTTGCCGGAAGTTACTCTTTAAGTAAAATTATCTGGAAGATATTATGCAGTGTAATATTTGCAATAAAAACGAGGCTACGATTCATATTCAGGAAGTTATAAACGGCGCAAAGAAGTCTCTTCATATATGTCAGGGATGCGCTGATAATAAAGGACTCAATGTCTCCGGATTGAATGGAGTAAATCTTGCCGAACTCTTTAAAAGTGTCCATAATACTCTGGCGCCCAACCAACTTTCGATAAAGAAACCCCAGGATACAAATATCACAATTCAGCCCGATTTACTAATATGTTCATCATGCTTGTGGGACAGCGAAAAACTTAAGAAAACCGGCCGCCTTGGTTGCAGTGAATGCTACAAAGCCTTTTTGGGAATTCTTGAATATTCTATTCCCAATTTGCACAGAGGATTTTCACATGTAGGGAAGAAGCCAAACTCCGCACCTCATGGCAAGAATGAAGCTATGGTTGATCTTTTCAGACTTCAAATGAAACTCGACAAGCTTGTGCAGTCTGAAAATTATGAGGAAGCCGCGCTTATCAGAGACAAAATAAAAGATTTGAAATTAAGTATTGTTTAAGAGATATGAAAGTCAATTTTGAACCTATAGATTTTTTATTTAAAAAGCCAGTTTCATGGCTTTCGGCTAATGAACAAGATGCGCATATTGCCTTAAGTTCCAGAATAAGACTTGCCAGGAATATTGCTAATCTGAAATTTCCTATAAACTCAAATGATGTTGAGAGGGAAAATATTCTCGAAATGGTAATGTCAGGAACTCAGAAGAGCAGTATTTTTCGAGATAGACTCATTTTCAATATGTTTGATCTCTCTGCAACTGATAGAAAATTTCTTCTGGAAAGACACCTTGTGAGTAGAGAATTCTGCACAGGAAATAAAGGAAGTTCTCTTTTTGTGGATGCCGATGAAGATTTTGCAATTATGGTTAATGAAGAAGATCATATCAGACTTCAGGCGTTTGCTCCTGGCGCCTGTCTGACGAACCTTTGGGATAAAATCTCAGGAAAAGAATCCCTTCTAAATAACGAATTACCTTTTGCATTTGATGAAAAATTTGGATACCTGACATCTTGTCCGACAAATATAGGCACAGGCATCAGAGCTTCTGTAATGTTGAGCCTTCCTGGATTGACTATTTCAAATCAGATGAATCAGATTATTTATGCAGCTGGCAAACTTGGCATGACAGTTCGCGGGTTATACGGTGAGGGTTCAGAGGCAGTAGGTTATGTGTACCAGCTTTCAAATCAAAGCACTTTGGGTGAAAGCGAAGAAGAAATAATAACCAGAATTGAAAAGGCTATTGATCAGATGATTGCGCATGAGAAAGATGCCAGAATGGTTTTGGCGCAGGGCAGAAGAGAGTTTCTTTCTGACTTCATCGGAAGAAGCTATGCCATACTAAGACATGCATATATCATCTCGGAAAAGGAAGCTCTTAATGCATTGTCTGTAGTAAGAATGGGGATAGATCTTAAAATGTTTGACTCTTTAAGTATAGAGAAAATCAATACTCTTTTTGTCATGGCGCAGGATGCTCATCTCCAGAAGTGCATTAGAAAAGAACTCAAAGCGCCGGAACTTGATATTAAGAGAGCCGAGCTTATAAGGAAGTTGCTCATTAGCTAGATTTCGCGATGCTTATATGAAATAACGAGGTGTCTTTTGGATTTATTTGTTGCCGATATTCTGGCATTTATTGAGGCGGCTTTTATCATGGCAATGCTCCTTGTCGTGCATGGCCTCAGAAACTATATCGGTAAGTCTCCGCTATATCTTTGCCTCGGCGGCCTTTTTGTTTTATCGCAAATACTCTCTGCTGCTGAATTAAACCTTATTCAAACAGGATTTGATTCTGCATACCACTTCTCAAGTTCAATATTTTTCCTGCCGCTCTTAGGTTCAATAATGATCGTTTACATTACCGAGGGCACCCTTGCCATGCAGAGAGTGATTGTCGGAATTGTGATTTGTTTTGGAATGTTTATATACCTAACCTACATCACTCATTTTCAGCAGGCTTTGGGTGGTTTCATGTTCTTTAGAGGAGGTTCAGCGCTTTTTCTGGAGTTTCTCTTTGTTCAATCCACAAAGTTTATGACAGGAACTGTCCTTGCTCTCATTGCCGATTTATTTATTCTTCCGATAGTCTTTCAAAAACTCCGCAATCTGAACCTTAGGTATTTTTATTCTGTTTTCGGGGCGATGCTTCTTGCCACAGTTGTTGATACTTTTATTTCAGTGAGCATAGTCTTTTGGAATGACCCGAACTGGTTGGAGCAAATCAGAGATTCTTATTTAAAGAAAACAATAATAGTTTTTATAGTAAGTTTCCTTGTTAGTTTTTACCTGAAGAGGATAGAGAAAGAGACACATATAGAGGGTAAGGGGGCATTTGATGTAGTTTTGTCGTTTTTTGGTAACTACGGCATGGCAAGGGCTCTCCAAAAGGATATCACTGAGTGGGAAGGGCGCTACAGACTGGTTATCGAGAATGCAAGCGATATGATTTTTGTAGTAAATAGAGAAGGAAAAATCCTTGACGCAAACCCCGCAACAATTGAAGTTTTGAAGGCCGAAAAAGCCAAAGGCAAGCAATTTCCGAGCATTGTTGATGAGTTTTCAGCTGTACCATGTTTATGGAAGCAACTCTGGGCAGAGTCGGATAAATTATCCAAATCTTCCGAGTCTGTTTTTCTGTCGAATAAATCTCTGAAACTAAAGATAGAAAACGGTCAGAGAGTCGATGTTGATGCCGCCTTCTCCAGAGGATTCATTCATAATAGTCCGGTGATGATAATAGTCTGTAGAAATATTACTGAACAAAAAAGGCTCAAGAAAGAGAAAGATGAACTTACTAATCAGCTTTATCATACGCAGAGGATTGAATCAATAGGGCGGCTGGCCGGAGGAGTAGCTCATGAATTTAATAACATCATTCACGCTATACAAGGGCATCTGGAGCTTATGCTGCTCTTTGACAAAATAAAAGATCCCGAAGTCGAAGCCCACCTTGAGAAAATCGGGAAAATGACAGAAAGAGCGGAAACCATCACATCTCAACTTCTCGGATTTGCCAGAAAAGGAAAAAATCCTCAGAATAAAGTCGAGCTCGGCTCCATACTTACAGGGACAGAAGACATGTTCACTCCTCTGACTCGAAAAACAGTTGAAATTAAACTTATAAAGCCCGAGAATCCATGCTTCGTAAAGGGCGATTTTGTACAGCTTCAGCAGGTATTTCTCAATATTCTAATCAATGCTATAGATGCTTTGCAAGGTGTACAGAGGAAAGACAAATACATTGAAATTAATTTAAAAAGAACAACGCAGTTTCCAGATGAATGGAAAACTACTAAAATTGAAAGCAAACCCTCAGACTATTATGAAGTTTCAATAACAGACAATGGAAGCGGGATGAGCGAAGAAACGATGAAACGAATCTTTGAGCCGTTCTATACTACAAAAGATGTAGGAAAAGGCACGGGGATGGGGCTTGCGATGGTTTATGGTGAAGTTACTGCTCATCATGGATTTGTTCATGTTACAAGCAATCTTGGAGTAGGTACCACATTTTTTATTTATTTGCCAATAAGCGAAGGTTAAAATTGATATGGATCTAAATGGGAAAAGAGTTTTAGTCACAGGCGGCGCTGTCAGAATTGGTCGAACATTAGCTTTTGCTTTTGCTGGAAAAGGCGCTAGCGTTACCGTGCATTGCAATAGTTCCAAAGATGAGGCTATTGCGTTACTTTGCGAACTTGATAAATTTAGTTCAGGAAACGAGTTTATCAGTGCAGACCTAACTGATTTGTATGATATACGACAGACGATATTCCCACGCCTTCCGGAGACTGATATTCTGATTAATAACGCATCAGTCTTCCATAATGGCATGCTAGCAGAGGAAGATCTCGCCCATGCCAAAACTCAATTTGACATCAATTTCTGGGCTCCTTATATCATTATGAACGAATATAAAAAGCAGAGAGGAAATAAAGATTCATTGATTATAAATTTTCTTGATTATAGAATTAAAAAACCTTCAGTTACAGACGGGACTTATCTTATTTCAAAATATGCGCTTGAAAGACTTACAGAGCTTTCTGCCATCCAATGGGCGCCATCAATAAGAGTGAATGCCATTGCTCCGGGTTTTGTCATTCCGCCAAGCAATATGGTAAACTCAACTATGGAAAAATCTCTCAGGAAAGTTCCGATGGGAAAAGCCGTTCCTTTTGAAGATATAGCTAAAGCTTGCATCTTCATCGCAGAGGCAGAAAGCCTCACAGGCCAAACTATCTTTCTTGATGGCGGGGCAAGTTTGTAACTAACAGCATATCAATGATAAGTTTTTCATTTCTTCCAGAAGTTTCTCTGTCGGAAGCCCGATGATATTATCTATGCTTCCTTCTGTATGCTCAATTATCATCTCGCCATATTCTTGTACGGCATAGGCGCCGGCTTTGTCGAGAGTATTAACTTTTAGCAAATACTCATCTATAATTTGTCGGGTAAGGTTTTTAAATTTGACCTTGCTCGTATCGGAAAAAGTTTTGAAGATTTTTAGTTCGAGAGAAACTATAGAGCAGCCTGTTATAACTTCATGATAGTTTCCTGAAAGCTCGAAAAAGAAGTTTTTTGCCTCATTAAGGTCTTTTGGTTTGCCTAGAATTTTACCATTATGAAAGACCAGAGTATCGAACCCTATAACAACATCAGCTTTAAATCTAAGAGATAACGATTCTGCTTTTTTTTGGGCGAAGATCAGCGGCATCGAGTATGGTTCCAATCCTTGCATTGACGATTCGTCAAAGTCGGGAGGGACGGCAATAAATGAGAAACCCAGGCGCTTGAAAATTTCAATTCGTCTGGGTGATGTTGATGCTAATATTATCAATTATATAGTGGCGGCTGAATTTACTCTTTTGAGGTCTATATCAACTCTTTTAATAGAATCTATACCGAGATTGTCATTTAAAGCGGAAAGTACTTTTTTCTGCAGACTCATGACAAGTTCAGGGAAAATTCCATCTTTGTCATTAAGCTCAGCTACTACTCTCACACTGTAAGCCTTTCTTTTTTTCATAAGAAAAGTTCTATGAATGGAAAGTCCAGGCACTTCTATTTCTTTTGATTTTACGAGGTCCGCAACAGCCTGGCGGGAAATATAGAATCTGCCTTTTTCTGATTCAACAAAAATTCCTGAGCATTTCTTCTGCCTGTTGCTGAAAAGCAGGAATCCAAGTACTTTTAGAATTATAATAAATATAAGGACTCCGGCAAGAGAGATTTCCACGCCATGCCTGAAGCCTGGAAGATTATATCCAATTATCTGTAGAAAATCATTTATATAAGCTTGCATATTTACCTCTTTTTAAAGAATAGGTTCCACTATTTCTATTGCTTCTTCTGTTTCTTCTTCTTCGACACCCTCTACCGTCACATCAACTTTAGATACTTCCATCTGAGCCATATCCTTGATTGCCTGTATAATAGCCAATTGAACATTTAGTGCTACTTCTGGAATGTTCTTTCCATAAGAAACAATTATCTTAACGGAAACTCCGACTTTATCTCCCGTTGTCTTTATCTGGACAGAATCTGGTTTGGACTGCGTTCTGCCTATCATAAAAGCTATACTTTCGGCAAATTTCCCTGTTGATGTGAGTCTTACGATTCCCGGCACATGAGATGCGGCATTTTTAGCTATAGAAACTATAACCGCTTCATTTATGCTTACAGATCCCTTCTCGGTAGTAGTGATTACATCTTGGCGGGCTTTTGCCGATTTTTTTATCTCTGAAGGAGTAACTTCGTTATCCATAAAATAGTCTTTCTTTTAATGTATTATAAAAATAATGTTATTTTGATTCTTCTTCTTTAGCGTCAACTTCCTGGATTACTACATCAATTTTGGTAACTTTCATTCCAGTTATTGCCTTAACTTCATCAGTTACTGTATTTTGCACTTTTAAAGCCAATTCCTGAATGTTTTTACCATAGGCGACGCTGAGTTTGAGCTCAATTTTAACTGTGTCGCCATTGATGTCGAGTTTTACCGCCTTGTCATGGCTCTTGGCATTTGAGATCATATTTGTCAGACAATCTACAAAAGAGCCTGAAGCAAGCCTTGTTACTCCATCAACTTTTGAAGCGGCTTTTTTAACGACTGACATTATAACTCTTTCACTGATTTTGACTGTGCCGTAATCAGTTATAGACTCAATTGTCTTATATGAAATCGGAGCTTCTTCCTGCGGAGCAATGATATTCTCTGTTCTTTTCATAATTAACTCCTATTCTAACTCTTTTCTAGATGACATAAACTGATCGAATATGCGTTCTATGTAGCCAGTATCATAAGCTCCAGCGGCAAAGTCTTCTCTGGAAATAATATACTTTAGAAGCGGTATAGTTGTCTTTACTCCAGAGATATGGAATTCATCAAGAGCTCTCCTGCACTTGGCTATTGCTTCTGCTCTGTCTCTTCCAAAGCAAATGAGCTTGGCTATCATACTGTCATAGTTTGGCGGTATTTTGTAGCCGCTGTAAACATGAGAGTCAACTCTTACCCCAGGACCGCCAGGCGGAATAAAGAGATCCACTTTTCCGGGGCATGGAGCAAAATTCATATAAGGATTTTCGGCATTTATTCGGCATTCAATAACATGTCCTCTGAACTCGATATCTTTCTGTCTCCAAGGGAGTTTTTCTCCTGCTGCAGACATAATCTGAGCTTTGACAAGGTCAATGCCGGTGAGCTGTTCGGTAACAGGATGCTCTACCTGGATACGAGTATTCATTTCCATGAAGTAGTATGTGTTTTGTCCGGCGTAGAGAAACTCAATTGTTCCTACGCTTGAGTAATTAACAGCCTTAGCCGCTTTTACAGCCGCTGTTCCCATTGAATCTCTGAGTTTTGAAGTCATTACAGGAGATGGGGTTTCTTCAATTAATTTCTGATGTCTTCTCTGGATAGAACAGTCTCTTTCTCCAAGGTGAATTATGTTACCGTACTTGTCACCAAGAATTTGGAATTCAATATGCCTTGGATTCTCGACATACTTTTCAATATAGACAGCGCCGTTCTTGAATGCTTTTTCTGCTTCATTGCTTGCGGCATGGTAGTTCATTATAAGCGTCGCGTCGTTGTGAGCTATTCTCATTCCTCTTCCGCCGCCGCCTGCTGTAGCTTTAATTATCACAGGATAGCCAATCTTTTTGGAGATTCGCTTAGCTTCTGCTTCATCTGAAACTAGACCTTCGCTTCCAGGTGTAACTGGAACTTTGGCCTGAATCATTCTTTTCTTGGCCGTTGCTTTGTCCCCCATTGATGTTATCTGATCAGGAGCAGGTCCTATGAACTCAATATTGCATGATTTGCAAATTTCAGCAAACTCGGCATTTTCTGACAGAAACCCGTATCCTGGATGTATTGCATCGACATCGCAGATTTCAGCGGCGCTTAATATTTGTTTGTAGTTCAAGTAGCTATCGAGAGAAGGCGGAGGTCCTATACAGACAGCTTCATCAGCAAGCATCACAGGAAGACTTTCCGCATCAGCTGTTGAATAAACAATAGCTGTTTTTATGCCCATTTCCTTACAGGCTCTAATCACTCTAAGAGCAATTTCGCCTCTATTGGCAATTAGTATTTTTTCAAACATTTTTAGTAATCTCCTCGTTAATTTATTCTAAGACAAATAGAGGACTGCCGTATTCGACTGACTGAGCGTTTTTAACTAAAATTTCCTTTATCGTTCCAGATTTTTCAGCTTTAATGTCATTCATAACTTTCATAGCTTCGATTATGCAGACTACTGTTTCAGGATTAACCTTGTCTCCGACTTTTACGAAAACCGGCGAATCAGGACTAGCTGAAGTGTAGAAAGTGCCTACGATAGGAGCATCAATGGTTACTTTTGACGCTGCAGGAGTTGCGGCAACTGGAGCAGCAATTGGAGCAGGAGCGGCTGCTGCTTGCTGAGGCATTTGCATTACACTTTGCGGTGCAGCATAAGTAACTGCTCCACCTTGTATTCCTCTCTTGAGGCTGAGACGCATATCTTCTGCTTCGACTTTAAATTCTGATAAATTATGTTTTGACATCATTTCAACGATTGCTCTGATTTCTTCTATTTGCATAATGCTTTTCTCCTTATGTTTTTGGACTAAATTATATTGTTTGTTTCTTAATGCTATCAACTAATGATGAAAGAGCATAGCAATAGCCTTTTGGTCCTAAACCTGATATCAAGCCTATGCACGCTCCGGCGCTTACAGAGTGTTTTCTGAAATCTTCTCTTTTATAAATATTTGAAATATGCACTTCTATTGTCGGGATACCTACAGCTTTTAAAGCGTCATAAATAGCAATGCTCGTATGTGTAAAAGCAGCAGGATTGATAATTATTCCATCTACTTTTGCTTTTAGGCAATTGCCTATTTGATCAACTATATTTCCTTCATGGTTGCTTTGAAAAAACTCAATTTTAATGCCTTTAAACTGTGAAGCAAAAAGCTCTAGTTCAGAGCATACTTGAGGCAAAGTCAGAGTGCCGTAAATTTCAGGCTCTCTTTGCCCTAGTAACTGAAGGTTTGGCCCATTTATGACTAATATTTTCATGGTTTGGTTTTAGCTTATTTATTTATTTATTCGCTTCAGGTTTTAATAAGACAGCCTCAAGAATTTGTGGTGAAACTAATTTTTCCATATCAGCCGAAAGCTGGGTTTTTTGGGCAGATGTTAGTGGTTTATCTTCAATGGAACTCTTTGAAAGAGTAAGAACTAGGCTCAATATAACAGCTAAAGCTATAACTGCTCCAAGTCCTATTAAACCATATTTGACATATTGCTTAATTTTTTCTTCCTGCTTAGAGTTTGGAAGTTTTGTTTCCTCAAGATTCTTGACTAGAGTTTCAGGAAGCATATTTTCAGGTTCTCCGATATGCATCTCATATAACGATATTGCTTTGGCATTATCTATCTTATAAAGCTCACAAAGCCTTTTAATATATGCCTTTACATAAATAGATGGTGGAGTGTTGCAAAAGTCTTCCCTCTCCAAAGCTTCCAGATAGTGAGTGTGAATTTTTGTGATCTGGGCAACTTGATGAATTGTTTGCCCTGAACTAACCCTGGCTTCCTGCATATAGTCGCCAAGTGAAAGTTTTCTTCCAGCAAAAGGATCTACCTGAACTGGAGCCTTTGCTGTAGGGACATCTTCATTCAATTCTTGCTTTATTAGCTCTTGTTTCCCGACGCTTTCACCAGACAATGGTTTTGTATTTAATCTGATATATGACTTCAAAATACTTTTCATAAAAATCCAATAATATTAAATATGTAATCTTTCAGAGAACCCAATGAATAAATTGTATTGTAAAAGTATTGCCTAAATATGTGATATTCGCAAGAGTTTTTTAAAACTAGACACTTTTATCCTCTTCATTAATGTAAATTTCTCTTTTCCCATCGGAGGATTGAACCGGGCCTATCATTCCTTGCTTTTCCATAGTTTCGATGATATTTGCCGCTTTATTGTATCCGATACCAAGTCTTCTTTGCAAATAACTCGTTGTAGCTTTTTTCTCTCTTTTTACTATGTCTATAGCTCTATCCATCAGGTCGGCTTTATCGTCGAGAGCAGAGCCTTTATCTTCAGAATAGAATTCAGTCTCGTCTGTATCTTCCTGTTTTTCTTCTGCGACCACTTTGTCGTCAAACTTTTGTTCCATTTGTTCAGAGCAGAACGCTACGACTTTTTCAATCTCAGCATCGCTTACCATTGCGCCCTGAATTCTTTCCAGTTTGGCGCTTCCTGGCGGAATAAAAAGCATATCGCCTTTGCCAAGAAGTGATTCTGCTCCATTTTGGTCTAGAATTACTCTGCTGTCTATCATGGAAGAAACTCTAAAAGCAATTCTAGTCGGCAGATTTGCTTTAATTATACCGGTGATAATTTCCTTGCTTGGCCTCTGAGTAGCAACGACAAGGTGTATTCCCACTGCCCTTGCTTTTTGCGCTATCCTGCAAATAGAAGTTTCTACATCTGTTTTTGCGGCCATCATAATGTCTGCAAGCTCGTCTAGAATGATAACTATGAAAGGAAGTTTGGCCGGTATTGCCTTTCCGTCATCGTCAAGAATCTCTAAACTTATCGGTCTGGAGTTGAAAGTTTCTAGATTTTTAACTCTTACCTTTGCAAGCACTCTATAGCGTCTTTCCATCTCATTTATAGCCCAGCGCAGGGCAAATGGAACTTTTTTTGGTTCGTTAACTATCGGAGTAATAAGATGAGGAAGCGTTTTGTACATCTCGAATTCAACTACTTTTGGGTCAACAAGGATGAGCCTGAGTTCATCAGGAGTAAACCTGTAAAGCAAACTCATAATAAGAGTATTTATACATACGCTTTTACCACTGCCTGTTGAGCCTGCAATGAGTAGGTGAGGGGCTCTTGCCAGATCAGTAATTACAGGTTCGCCTGATACATTTTTACCCAGGGCAATAGGGATTTCATGGGTTGCCTTTTTCCATTGAGAAGAACCAAGCACGCCAAGTAATGAAACCGGCGACGAAACTTTATTTGGTACCTCAATTCCGACAGCGTCTTTCCCTGGTATGGGGGCAAGAATTCGGATGCTCTCAGCTCTGAGATCGAGCTTTATATTGTTTTCAAGTGAAGTTATTTTGTCGAGTCTGACACCGGGGGATGGAACTATTTCAAGTCTGGTAATCCGAGGACCGGTTACTCCTTCGGTTACCTTTGCTTCAACTCCGAAGCTGTCCAATGTGTCCTGAAGCGTTTCTTTTGCTTTTTGAACTGCCTCCCTAGATTCGCCACTAGATTCTTCTACTTCATCTAAGAGCTTTAATAATGGCAATTTATAAACTGTGCCGCTCAATGTAGCTCTCTTGATTTGTTTATCTTTAACTACGGCATTGTTAGTGCTTACTATCATTGTTTTCTGAGCTAGATTATGAGAGATTGGAGGAACTTCCAGGGCTTTATCTTTGCTCTTTGGTAACTTATAAAAATCTTGATCGAAAAGACCGTCATCTATAACTATTGTCTGGGAACTGATCGGCTTGTTTTTTGTCCTTTTAAGCTCAATTTCTTTTCTGACTTGTTCTAATGTCAGCTCTGTTTTGGTGTTATATAATTTAATTTCTTCCGAATCAGAATCTGAACTAGTTGATGTTCTTCTGATTTTTAGAGCGGATAGAATTTTTTTCAGGAAGATTCCAGTTTTTTCTTCCCAGATGAATGTCATCCCAATTGCGACAAGAGCTAAACCTATTATGCAACTACCGATTGTCCCCATGTATTGCCTGATCCATCCTGCGCTGTCAAACTTATCTGGAGGAGAGGCCAAAAACTGGCCGAAAACACCGCCAGAGAGAGTTTTGATTCCCATGCTTGAGGTGAGTGGAGCAAAAGTCTCAGGCCATAAAGCAAAGGAAATTGAAAACCCGAATAATAAAAGAATAATCGATAAAATCAGGCTTCTTATTTTAACAGGCCCTTGTCTGAAGAGAGACTGCAAGGAGGCTATGAAACAGAATAAACCCAGAAAATATCCTGCAAGCCCGAATGTATTAAAAATAACTCTTGATAAAACGGCTCCAAAATATCCTATCCAATTGAAGAGTTGACCGTTTTTCCCGCCCTCTGCGACTGCGTCGTCCTGACTATTATGAGTTAGTATGGCAAGCAGCAACAGTATTGAAAAGATGAGAAAAATGACCTTGCCGACCGTGATCTTATGATGTTTGTCTGGCTCTTTATTT